>Ga0307376_10001631_pt1 | contig 23630 bp, 17 predicted proteins | sample TR2MG_FD_202536 | JGI IMG/M metagenome (GOLD analysis project Ga0307376, IMG submission 202536) | Soil microbial communities from Risofladan, Vaasa, Finland - TR-2 | ecosystem: Environmental > Terrestrial > Soil > Coastal area > Acid sulfate soil | place: Finland: Risofladan, Vaasa | collected...
AAGACCGTAATCCCCGCCAGGGGACGGAAACTTATTGCGCAGCTCGACTGAGCTGTTTGTCACCATCAGTCCGAAAGACCGTAATCCCCGCCAGGGGACGGAAACTTTATCAACCCACCTACTGTCTCCGCCTCAGGCATCTGTCCGAAAGACCGTAATCCCCGCCAGGGGACGGAAACTCCAGTTGGTCCAGAGGACCGTACCAGCTGGCAAGGTGTCCGAAAGACCGTAATCCCCGCCAGGGGACGGAAACATACTAGGTGAGGTTGGAAATGGTGATGGATGGGTCGAGTCCGAAAGACCGTAATCCCCGCCAGGGGACGGAAACCTACCGTACAGCCACAGAGGCTGCACCCTTCTTCCGGGTCCGAAAGACCGTAATCCCCGCCAGGGGACGGAAACCAATACCGTGAATGGCCATGCCCCCTGCCAGGTATGTGTCCGAAAGACCGTAATCCCCGCCAGGGGACGGAAACCCACTGCTCAAGGAATTCTACTGCTGTTGCCATTTCAGTCCGAAAGACCGTAATCCCCGCCAGGGGACGGAAACCAACACCCGGCACTGGTTCTCTGCAGATGAAGACCTTGTCCGAAAGACCGTAATCCCCGCCAGGGGACGGAAACTATTTTCTACAATTACGTATGCGAGCGCCAGCACAACAGTCCGAAAGACCGTAATCCCCGCCAGGGGACGGAAACGCACGCCAGAAATCTCCGAATGATGTTCGCAGATCTCGTCCGAAAGACCGTAATCCCCGCCAGGGGACGGAAACCTCTATTCGCGCCAGCGATAAGAGCTTCAACGCCAGAGTCCGAAAGACCGTAATCCCCGCCAGGGGACGGAAACATTGCGCGGGCGGCATCCAGAGCCTTCTGGGGTTCCGAGTCCGAAAGACCGTAATCCCCGCCAGGGGACGGAAACTTACACCATACTGGCTGTATTCATCCCAGGCGATTCTGTCCGAAAGACCGTAATCCCCGCCAGGGGACGGAAACTATAACTATCCCCAAAGGCGATTTCCCCGTCTCCATGAGTCCGAAAGACCGTAATCCCCGCCAGGGGACGGAAACCAAGGTCGTGGTGACATCAGCAGCGATATCGGCATCAAGTCCGAAAGACCGTAATCCCCGCCAGGGGACGGAAACATTTCTGCCCATGTCTTATTGTTAAGGTTGTCAGTCAGTCCGAAAGACCGTAATCCCCGCCAGGGGACGGAAACTTGATTAGGCAGATAGTAGCGAAACTACCACGCCTTTGTCCGAAAGACCGTAATCCCCGCCAGGGGACGGAAACCTAACCACTCGTGCTGCAGGAAAGCTGCCCCCGCCTGCGGTCCGAAAGACCGTAATCCCCGCCAGGGGACGGAAACACGCCCCGCCGCTGGTGAAGCCATTGTCCCAGGCCGCGTCCGAAAGACCGTAATCCCCGCCAGGGGACGGAAACTCGTCTTGGGCCATCGCACCGACACCGATCTGTCGGGGTCCGAAAGACCGTAATCCCCGCCAGGGGACGGAAACTCGAAGATGTCACTGATGTCGTGTCCACGATCGCGGAGGTCCGAAAGACCGTAATCCCCGCCAGGGGACGGAAACCGACTACAACTTGGTCTCCGCCTGCCTGCGGGTTACGGTCCGAAAGACCGTAATCCCCGCCAGGGGACGGAAACTGGTTGAAGTCAACCGGGAGATCAAAGCCAAACTGATAGTCCGAAAGACCGTAATCCCCGCCAGGAGACGGAAACCCAATCCAAGCGACCCGCCGCGAAGACAAAGTCGCCAGGTCCGAAAGACCGTAATCCCCGCCAGGGGACGGAAACTAGCGGCTGCCAGACAATTACCAGGATTATGACTGCCAGTCCGAAAGACCGTAATCCCCGCCAGGGGACGGAAACTGGCAACCGTGCTGGGTCATGCCGCAGGGGGGCCATTGTGTCCGAAAGACCGTAATCCCCGCCAGGGGACGGAAACTCCTCCGTCACTCTCTTGTACGTCTTGTAGATCATCACGTCCGAAAGACCGTAATCCCCGCCAGGGGACGGAAACGCAGATCTGTTCGATTTTCTGTGCGGTCGAGGTTTCGGTCCGAAAGACCGTAATCCCCGCCAGGGGACGGAAACCTAATCCAAGTCCCCACATCAACACCGGACCCAGCCAGTCCGAAAGACCGTAATCCCCGCCAGGGGACGGAAACCAACCATACCTGAGGGGAAACGTCCGTTCTCCACACCCGGTCCGAAAGACCGTAATCCCCGCCAGGGGACGGAAACTGATCCACTGGCTAGGCAGACATCCCCAGCTGGGACCGAGTCCGAAAGACCGTAATCCCCGCCAGGGGACGGAAACCCGCCGCTGCAACTTTCGACCAGAAGGCATATGGAGAGTCCGAAAGACCGTAATCCCCGCCAGGGGACGGAAACTGAAGCACACCGTTCCAAAGTCGCAAAGATTGGATTGGGTCCGAAAGACCGTAATCCCCGCCAGGGGACGGAAACCCACATCTCCGCCTCGGGCACGACAATCAACCGCTCGAGGTCCGAAAGACCGTAATCCCCGCCAGGGGACGGAAACCGAGTGCCGGCAGTCACCTCCACTTAATGTGCATTTGTCCGAAAGACCGTAATCCCCGCCAGGGGACGGAAACGAACCACCGGGATGGTCAGCGCGGGCTGGGCCGTGTCGGTCCGAAAGACCGTAATCCCCGCCAGGGGACGGAAACCGATACGAGGGCTGTTGTTCGTGCGTCGAACCTGCTTGGTCCGAAAGACCGTAATCCCCGCCAGGGGACGGAAACTTATGTCCGACTATGATGATGCTGTCGGGGTTTGTGTGTCCGAAAGACCGTAATCCCCGCCAGGGGACGGAAACCAACTTACCCGAAACCTGTCGGTGAATCTGTCCCGGTGTCCGAAAGACCGTAATCCCCGCCAGGGGACGGAAACTGGTATCTCCGTTGTCCCAGAGGATGTCCAGGTAGAAGGTCCGAAAGACCGTAATCCCCGCCAGGGGACGGAAACTTATATGTAATCTTTTTCAAGATTACATCTCGGGCTCCGTCCGAAAGACCGTAATCCCCGCCAGGAGGGTTGGACCAGTCGTGACTGGTTACGAGCTGGTTACGAAAAAGCGTAACCAGTGATTTGACTGGTTACGCTTTCGAGAGGGGGCGTAGGAGTAGATTGACAAGTTAGTCGGCAGCCGGTTGGCGCTGGCGGATGCGTTGCAGGCAGCGCAGATCGATGAGGGTGTAGATCAGGGTGTTGAGGTTAGCGATGGCTTGCCCGTTGCGGAGATGCGGGCGCTCGATGCCCAAGGCGACGGCCTGACTGTTGACGCGCTCGGTGGCGGTGCGTTGGCGGTAGACCTCCCGATAGGCGTCGCTGTGGCGGTCGAGTTGGTAGCGGATGCGTGCGCCGATGCTGGTGGGCATGGTGGTCGTGCAACCCCGTTTGGCCCAGTTCTTGTGGTTGACGGGACAGACAGCGTCGGAGGAGGATTTCTGATCGCGCAGCGGGCAGCCATACTTGCCACGTTCGTGCTCGATGATCGTGACGGTGCGGTCCGTGTAGGTGAACAACACAGGCATCGGGAGGCCGGCGGCGCACAGGGGTAGCCCCTCGGGGCTGAAGTGCCGCCCATGGGCCTTGTAGCCGCCCTTTTCGACGAACGGTACCGCCGCGAAAGCGCCGGGATCGTGCTCGCGGTAGAAGTGCTGGTAGACGTAGAAGGCGTCGAAGGCAGCGTCGAAGGCGCCGCAACGGGGGCGGAAGCCCAAACGCGCTTCGGCCTGGGCCATCAGCGGGAAGAAGTAGGAGACATCGGCCTCATCGAAGGGCTGGGTCAGTTCGGAAAGGGCAAACTCACCCCAGGCGGGGACCTTGGTGGCGACGACGCCGGAGCCATAGCCCCAATAATACTCTCCGACGGCCACAGTGTCGGCAGGCAGCGGGTTGTGCAGAGGCGTGGGGGGCGGCGCAGTGCGTTGGTTGTGGCGACGTTTGCAGCCGAGTTTGCAGTCCGGGTCCCCCGGGGGCTGTTGCGTTTTGTCGAAGCGGTCAGAGACGTAGGCTTTGGGGTTGTTTTCCTTGACCCAGGCGAGGATGTGTTTGGTGTCCAGAGAGATGCAGTCGCCGACGCCGGTGACGTGGAGAGCCGCGAGTTCGGCGAGGATTGCCGCGACGCTCTCGCCAAGCAGGAACTGCAGGGCAGCATTGGGAATGGTCTTGAGCATGCGTGTGAGATGGCGCTGGGTGGGCAGGCTGGCCTCCGCGTCGAAGCCCCAGCGCGTTGTGGCAGACGGAGCGAGGGGGAAGCCGAGCAGCCATATGAAACCGGGATGCTCCACCAGGTACTCACGCAGTTTGCTCATGAATACCCAGCCCTCGTTGAGCTTGACCAGATAGGCAGCGGCGAAGGCGGCATACGGAACCGTGGTCTGCCCCCAGTTGCGTTGTAGATCGCGCTCTGGAAAGCGTTCCCAGTGCAGCAGGCCGAGCAAGTCGAGGGTGCGCCGCACGGGGGGTGAGTCGGCCACCCAGGGGGGCAAGGTCTCCGGGCGCAGCCAGAGGGTGTGCAAGTCGGGGCGTTTTTGACTGCTACGCCGGGCCTGGAGCCAGTTTCTTAGGGTGGCAAATGGGTTTACAATAGGTGAGCCTGTCATAGTTTTCCCTCCTGTGGGATGAAATAGGTCGAGCAAACCCATTTTACCCTGGAGCGGGAACTGGACAGGCAACGTGTTAGGGGAAGGGAGAAGCGTAACCAGTGATTTGACTGGTTACGATTTGGCACTGCTTTGATGGGACTGGTTACGCACTGGTTACGCTGAAACGTAACCAGTCATTTGACTGGTTACGATTTGGCGCTGCTTTGATGGGACTGGTTACGCACTGGTTACGCTGAAACGTAACCAGTCATTTGACTGGTCGAACCCTCCGCCAGGGGACGGAAACTGATTCATCTTGAGGATGGTTTGCTGAAGCACCTGGAGTCCGAAAGACCCTAATCCCCGCCAGGGGACGGAAACTCCAGCTTCTCGATGCTGTCCCAGTTCGGGTAGATCAGGTCCGAAAGACCCTAATCCCCGCCAGGGGACGGAAACCAATGGTATTGCGCCAGCGGGCATCGCGTTGGGAGTAGTCCGAAAGACCCTAATCCCCGCCAGGGGACGGAAACTCAAACAGTATCTCCTTATTGACCGGGTCGACGGTGAGTCCGAAAGACCCTAATCCCCGCCAGGGGACGGAAACTGGACATAGTCTGGCTCGAGCAGGGGGTCAGCCTCGAGTCCGAAAGACCCTAATCCCCGCCAGGGGACGGAAACTAATTACGGCAGGTATACGTTCATTGCAGTGCGCCAGAAGTCCGAAAGACCCTAATCCCCGCCAGGGGACGGAAACTTCCAGATGTACAACGGACCGATGCAGTTGTCGCGGTCCGAAAGACCCTAATCCCCGCCAGGGGACGGAAACTGGTGTTCGAGGTGTTCAACCCAACGGTTGTAGACCAGTCCGAAAGACCCTAATCCCCGCCAGGGGACGGAAACCACTACGATCCATAACGAACCCCCTTTCTTGGGTGGAGTCCGAAAGACCCTAATCCCCGCCAGGGGACGGAAACTACACCCGCCCCGTCGTCCCGGCTGTCAACCGCTGAGTCCGAAAGACCCTAATCCCCGCCAGGGGACGGAAACCCGGCTCCGCCCTTCCTCCCCCCATCGTTCCTCCCCCCGTCCGAAAGACCCTAATCCCCGCCAGGGGACGGAAACTCTGGCTCTTTGACTGGCTCTGCTGGCTTCTCAGGCGTCCGAAAGACCCTAATCCCCGCCAGGGGACGGAAACTTTGCGGCGCAGGAGGAGTGGGAGGTGGTGGAGCTGGCGTCCGAAAGACCCTAATCCCCGCCAGGGGACGGAAACTTCATTTACGACCTCTCCGCCGAAGGGCATAGTATTCGTCCGAAAGACCCTAATCCCCGCCAGGGGACGGAAACCTATACACAGCTCGTTGAAGCTGGTCTTGAAGTGATCCAGTCCGAAAGACCCTAATCCCCGCCAGGGGACGGAAACCCGAGGAGGTATGCATTCCCCCCCAGTGAAGCCACCAGTCCGAAAGACCGTAATCCCCGCCAGGGGACGGAAACCACGGCTGCCATGCCTCGGACTTTCCCGACTGCCGGAAGTCCGAAAGACCCTAATCCCCGCCAGGGGACGGAAACTTGACCTTGACGTGCACCGTGTCTATCGGGATCACGCGTCCGAAAGACCCTAATCCCCGCCAGGGGACGGAAACCAAGGAGCGGTCGGTATCGTAGTTGCCGAACATGCCCGTCCGAAAGACCCTAATCCCCGCCAGGGGACGGAAACTAGTCATGCTGGACAGACTGGCCGTCCGTAGACTCGAGTCCGAAAGACCCTAATCCCCGCCAGGGGACGGAAACCTTCGCTTTCAGATCCCAGCAGCAGGCTGAGAAATAGGTCCGAAAGACCCTAATCCCCGCCAGGGGACGGAAACTCGGTTCGTGCCACGGCGATCAGCAAAAAAACTGCACCGGTCCGAAAGACCCTAATCCCCGCCAGGGGACGGAAACACCGACGCTTCCCTCGCCGAGAGAGAAAATCAGGTAATGTCCGAAAGACCCTAATCCCCGCCAGGGGACGGAAACTCAAAGAAAGGTTCCACATGGACAGCGCCAGGCGTAAGTCCGAAAGACCCTAATCCCCGCCAGGGGACGGAAACCTGGCAATCGCGGAATACGACTGAACAGACTGCCCAAGTCCGAAAGACCCTAATCCCCGCCAGGGGACGGAAACTTGTCTATCTGCCAAGTACCCAAGTTGTCCGCCCACAGTCCGAAAGACCCTAATCCCCGCCAGGGGACGGAAACAGACCTGTGTCACCTTGGGCATAGGTGGCTGAGTCAGGTCCGAAAGACCCTAATCCCCGCCAGGGGACGGAAACATGCCGGTGGCGCGGTAGATATCCTCTGCGTAGCATCTGTCCGAAAGACCCTAATCCCCGCCAGGGGACGCAAACAAAGACCTCAAGGGTTTTCCGAAACCCTTGAGGTCTGTCCGTAAGTTCTCCCGCGCTGAGGAGAGCCGACCTGGTTCGTAGGATCAGTCCGTGATCTGCCGAAAGTAGAATCTGGAGCACGAATACCACGAAATCTCACGAAACGCGCGAAAGCAGCGTCCGTTTCGCGTTTTTCGCGAGATTTCGCGCATTTTCGTGGTCCAAATGCCCTCCCGACGGCAAAACGTGTGGGAGTGTCCCGGCCAGCGCAACGAGCCGGGTCAGAGGGTTGTCTGGGGGAGCCATCCGTGTGGCCCTGGTAGTAGAGGGTATCGCGAAAGGCAGGGGCACCGGGCCTGGAGATGTGGCCGGTACACCGGGGATAGCCGTGGGCTCATCACGCTTCCCAAAGCGCTGCGGAAGGTCTACAATATCCAGCCTGGTGACAGGTTGTCGTTGCTGGACCTGGGCGGTGTTTTCGCCTTGACCCCGCAGCCTTCGGAGGTAGATGGTTTGGCCGGCCGGCTGGCCGCGCAGTCCCTACGCCCGCCTGGTCTGCCCCATGCCCTGCGCCGTCTTGTGCCCCGTCCCGCAGAAGGCGGCATAGTCCGCCAGCACGTTCAACCGCCGCACCCACTCCTCCCCGATCATCCCGGCGCGGAGCACGTTATACTGCACCATCCCCACGAACCCGACCACCTTGCGCTCCTCCCCCAGGTCCACCATCTCCGTGCGCAGCTCGTACCGCCCCACCCCCACGTGCGCCGCCACGACGTCCAGCAGCGCCACGTTGATGCGCACTTCCTCGGGCGCAAAGGTGTTCCACCGCGCCAGCCACGACTGGTAGACCAGCCCGGGGTCGGGCAGAGGATAATGCATCTCGTGGGAGCGGAAACTGGTGGGGGAGAGAAAGCGCACCCCAATGCGCGTCTCCGCCCGCCCGCCCGCTGCCAGGTCGGTGTACGAACACTGCTCGACCTGGGGGCCGCTAGGGGGAAGGGTCAGGGGGCGCCCCATCAACTCAATGGTAGGAGTGACCGATATACCGGCCGACAGCGCAGGCCACAGCCGGTCTTCCAGCAGGGCCAGGTATAGGGTCCGCTGGCCGTTCACAGTACAGATCGGGGAAACCGTGAACGGGCGCGCGCCGTCCTGGTCGTGGACCTGGGTGGAAAGGCTATAATCACCGATGGCCAGCCATTGGTAGAACAACGCGTGAACGGCGCGGCCTGGGTAGGGGGGGAGAGCCCGGGCCTCTTCAGGCCGTAAGGGGAAGGTCAAGCGGATCGGCATCCCCAGCCCCCCTCACGACACTGCCTGCCACTCTACTAACAATCCAGCCACCTTCACCAGAAACTCGCCGACGCTGGCCGGCGCAGCGGCCAGGCTCTCGTTCTCTGACGCCCAGCCCAGAACGCGTTGCCAGAACTCGGGGACGTCACTATTCTTTCTCGCATCCTCAATCAAACGCCGGACGCGTGCCTGCGTGGCAGGCTGCATCGCGAAATGTCGCACCCAGTCTGCCACTTGTCTGTCGTAAACGCCGGCGTCCTGTAGAATGCCTCCCACTTCCAGCGCGACGGCCAATCGCCGCTCGTCGGTCTGGGCCTGCTTGAAGGTACCTACCTGCTCCAGGATCCGGTCGGCGGCCCCCACCGTCAGCCCGGCCGGGAAGATCTGCGCCAACTGCGCCGCACTGGCCTGCACGAAACCGTGCAGCAGCGGCAACTGAGCCAGCGGGACGCCTGGCATCGTCGGCCAGGAGGCGTCGGGGCGCCTCTCCCTCACGTAACCCTCCAGCTCCGCAATATGCCCACGCCGATTGAGGAACAAGATCAGCTCTCTCGCTTTGGCCGTCTTCCCCTCCCCGCGCAGATTGTCGTAATCCAGGCCCAAGCCAAAGCAGAACGTGCGCAACTCTTCCACGTCGAAACAGTGATCAATCAACTCGTGTAGGCAGGTCACGAACTGAAGATGGGCCTTGTTCTGCCCAATGTCCAGGATGCCTTGCATGCCAATCGGCAGTGCCTCCGGGTTCACTGCCCCTTCCAGCAGATAGTCCCGGATCACGCCATGCAGCGGTGTCAGGTCCACGAAAGGCAGCGCCACCAGTTCCCAGGCTTTCCGCTCCTTCCCCTGCGCGGTAGGGTTCAGGTAGACGTTGGTGCAATCCTTGGGTGGGTGCAGCCGGTCCACGCTGCCCCCTTCCTCGATCGCCCGCTCCACCCACAGGTGCCAGAGATGGTCGGCTCCATACAACTGCGCGGCCAACGCGCCCAGCGCCCCCATCCCACTCCGCCCGCCGGTGACCGCCACGTGCACCACGTGGCCGGCCTCCCGCGCCTGCTGAATGTGTAGCCCCATCAACGCCGTGAACGGCCCCACGTCCTGCTCTCCACCCCGCAACTCTTCGCTGGTGATGAAGCGCGGGCGGTACGCCACATCTGTCTCACTGCGAAACAGAGGCTCCAGCCAATAGTCCGCGGCCTTCTGCACGTCGTCGTCCGAGGTGCCGACGGTGATCACCTCGCGGACCGGCGTATCCCGCTCCCGCAGGCCAAAGTAGACTCCAGACACCGCCCCCGGCGAGCGGCCCAGGGGCGAGATCAGCACGTGATGGCTCTCCGCGGGCATGCTCATCCCCCTCACTCCGGTTCCACCTTCAGGAAGCGGGTCAATACGACTGCCCCGTCCCGGCGGTAGTCCTGCACCAGGAGCACCACTCGCTCCGGCGGCACGCTGCCCTCCCAGCGCGCCGGGTGAGGCAATGGGCGGGGGATGCGCGCCTCAGCCCATGCCCCCAGGTCCTCGTCGTAGGCGCCCCACAGCATCAAGGGATGCTCGTCTCCTTTTTCCGGCAGGCTCTCCAATGGCGGGCCATCTGCTTCCCTCCAGTCCACACCTGCTGGCGGCTTCCCCTCCTCCAACAAGGCCCGCAGGCGGTAGCCCTCCGCTCCCCTCCACCAATCCACCTCCAGGTCAAGCCCGAAGCCCCGCCCCGCCTCCAGCCGATCCAGCGAGAACCTCATCTTGCCATCCAACAGTTCGGGCAGCCAGCCGAGGTGAAGATCCTCCATCCGCTCGCCATAAAACCGATGCAGGCGGCCGTCGCGCAGGACCGCCTCCAGCGACTCCAGGGGCACCCCCTCCGCCCAGAACACGCGCAGCGCCCGCTCACTCATGTTCGGCCTCCCTCCCTGCTTCGGTGGCGCCGATGGCCTGTTTGAACGCCTCCACCCACACCAGCGTCCGGTGTTGCCAGCCCTCTTCGTCGGATGTCCCCGCCTCGCCGAACGCATACGGCAGCAAGTCCGCGGCAGCAATGAACCGGCACTCCGCCCAAAGCGGTGTGAACTGGCAGCGGCCCAACCCTCGCGAGCGGGCGCCCCCCAGGGCAATCAGCCCTCGTTCCATGGCCCGCAGCCCCAGCCAGGCCAGGCCCAGCTCCTGTGGGCTGGCGTTTTCGACGGCGATCTGCACTGCGAACGCCGTCTTCGCCGGCACCGCTTCGAACTGGTACTTGCGTCCCCCGCTCACCGTGCCCGTGTCCCGCCCGATCGCCACGCCGTCCCGCACCGCTGTCTGCAAGAATGTCTCCTCAACGATAGACAAGTCCCGCACCAACACCTTGGAGGCCAGCCACGGCGCCCCGAACACCCGGCACGTCCAACAACTTTGCTCCCGCAACTGGCGATCCAGTTTGTCCCGCTCCCCTCCCAACTCGATCTTGAGAGTCTGGACCTCCCCGGCGTGCAGGCAGAGATCCGGCGGCTCGTCCGGTCCTCTCCCCTGTCCCTTCGAAGCCGAGTAACAGGCCAGGTTCCGATCCTGCACCTCCGGCTGCTCCTGGACCGTCCGCAGGATCCTCTCGGTGAAGGCTCGCCAGGCCCCTTTGAACGAAGAGCCGGGGATATAGGGCCGCCCGTCCACCGTCTTGATTACCGGCAGGTCGAGTGCCGTCACTTCCTCGGTACGTCCCGCTCCCACCCGCGACGCCGTGGTAAAGACCAAACTGCCGCGTAGTTCCAGGTGGCTCTCGAACGCCGTCATCCCGGGACCGACTGCCCGCTCACCCTTGCTCGTCATCGGCCTCACCTCCCGTCGCTGCCACCACCATCGCCACGAACCTGCGCCGTAGCCAACCCGCGTACCGTCGCATCAGCGCGATCCACAGTTCAGGCTCCCGTTCTTCCCGCCGGTCACGCGCGTACACCCTACTCGCCAGATCATGCGCCTCGCTCCGCAGCCAGGTGACATCGGCCAGCACCGCTTTCCCCAACCCGGCCTCGCTCCATACCTCGCGCGTAGCGCCGCGGCCCATCTGGTAGCGCGCCCACGCCGCAACCGCCGACGCACTGGGAGCCTGCAGCGCGACGTTCAGCAGTTCGCTCATCTGGCTCAGTTTGGCCCCCGCACTCTGCAGACGTGTCGCCATCTTCTCGTCCAGCGTCTGTTCCACGCGCTCCACCAGCCGCTCGTCATAGTCGCCCAACCACTGCCGTAGCCGAAAGTCTGCCGACCACCTCACGTCTTCCACTCGCCACCTCCTTGCCGCTACGCCGGTCCCATCAGCCGGTAATGGAAAGGCGCACAGACCGTCACCTGCCCGCAGCCGCGCTCCCGCCACTCGCCGATGCCGGTTCGCTCCAGTTCCTCCAGCCGCCCAACCAGACGATCCTGATCTATCCCACCCGGCGCGTGGAACAGGTAGACCGCGCCCCGCTCCACCGCCTGGCGGGTGCGGTACGGCATGCGTGCAGCCCCGTGCCACCCTCCGGCCACCGTCGTCCGTGCCCACGAGCGTACCCGTACTGTGCCCGCGGGCAACTCCAGGTCCTCCGGTTCCGGACGGCTGGCGGGCAGCCCTGCTCGCGTCAGCACCGCGTCGGCACGGAGCGTCAGTGCCAGGTAGGTCCCTTCGCCAGCCTGCTGGCCATAGCGAGCGATCTCCCCCTTCACCGCCGCGTCGAACAACTCGACCCGGTCTGCCACCGTATAGATCCCCTCCACTGTCCCGGCACTTATCGCAACTTTGCCCATCCCGCGCGAGCGGCCCCGGCCGATCTCGTGCTCGCCGAACAACACCTTCTCCAAGGTCTCGACGTAGGCCGGGTCAGCCACCACCCGCCCCCAGAACGAGACCTCATCGCCCGGCTGGATCGTCTCCTGGGTAAACAGCAGCGCGTCCTCGGCCACGCCTCGCTCCCGGTTGATCCCCACGTGGGTCGCCCGCCCCAGCCAGGGCCGCCCGGCGTAGCCCGGCTCGTCCCGGGGTGCAGCATAGTACCCCTCGGCCTGGACCACCCCCGCCTCGCACTTCGGGCAGCAAGGCTCGTAATGGCCTGCCGACCTGGCCCACCGGCGGCCCAGCTCGGGCAGCAGCCGCTCCCGATGTGGGAACTGGGGGTCGCTGACCAGTTCGTACACGAACTGCCGGACCAGCGTGTCGAACACTTCGTGGTGCTCCTCGCAACGATCTTTCGCTTTGGGGTTGGTGAAACCGGGATGCCGCTTGCAGGTGCGGGCTGTGGCCGGAAAGGGATACGCCGGCCCCGCTTGCGCCGGATAGGCGTTGCTGAACAGTGGTTCCGGACCCGTCTCCCCCCCGAACACCCGCCAGAAGGGGCAGCCGGCCCGGTCAGGACAGCCCCAGTGGTCGTCCAGGTGACTCTGCGACGCGCACCCCGCCAGCAACCGCTCCGCCACCGCCCCCCGCACCACCCCTCCGGGAATATAGTCCGCCGTCTCCTGGTACAACCCCGTACCGCTCGCATCCCCCAACAGCAGCGGCTCCTGTTGCTCGATCTGGACGTGGATGATCGTCATTGGGCTCCCTCCCACTCCATCAACGCCCCCCGCAGGGCGGCCTCATCGAGCACCTGCTCGTCCTCCCGCACTTGGACGGTGGCGCTCAACCAGCCCAGCCCACCGCTCTTACCGCGCCCCAACGCCGGAATCAAGCGCAGCCCGGCCAGGACCAAGGCCGCCTCCCGCCGCTCAATCTCACCCCGCAGCGTACCCTGGAACTCTAGCCGTTCGCCCGGCTCGAACAGTTCCGTCGTGTACAGCAGTTTGTCCTCCGATACCTGCCGCCGCCGCGACAGTGCCACCCCGTACCGCACGTGGGTCCGCACTACCCGGTCCAGGTCCTTCATTTCCTTCAACCCGGCCACCACGTCGAGCGGACCCACCAACTCTAATCTGGCGAAGTGGAGTTGACCCGCCACCCACGGCGAGCCAAACACCTGGCAGACCGGGCAGGGCTTGCCCCGCTCCGGCCGGCAGGTATGCCGGTGCGTCACGCAATCGCTCAGCCTACGCGCGTGGGCGATCTGCTCCACGGCATGGCGGAGCCGGCCCTTGAACGCCGACGCCGGCACGTAGGGCCACCCCTCCCGCGTCTTGATCATCGCCCGGTCGGCAAAAGTGCCGTGCTGCGCCCCCGAGCCGATGTTGAGCGGCGTCTCGAAGGTCAGTTTCACCTCTATCTCGATCATCGCCCTACCTCTCTCCCTCCGGCCGAGGCACGAAGGCATACAGTTCCGCGATGTCCCACACCGCCGTGCCAAATTTGTAGCACCGGTTCCCCTCCAACTCGAACCAGGGTTCCGGATCGGACTCGTCGTTCAGCGGGCGCGCCGCGCGGACCACCTCGTCCAGCGCTTCGTATGCCTCTCTGGTCTCCCGTCGCGCCTTCTGGTAGGCGTAAAAGAGCGTGGAGGAGCGCCGCCCACCCAGAAGCATCTCGGCCAGGCGGTGCATCTGACTCTTAGGAAAACCCTTTTTGGCCAGCCCCTGCAACGCCTCCCACAGTGCCGACACCTGCGGCGCGGTATACGGGCGGCCCAGCAGCCGCAGATAGATCGGGCGGCCGTGCTCGTCAACCGCAGCCAGCCTGTAGGGAAAGTGCCCCCGCACGTCGCCCACCTTTTCCGCCAGCATGTCCTGCGAGAGCAACACGTGAAAGTCCATCATTCCCGGCCACGTGTCTTTCCCCTGGGGCCGCGCCCGCTTGGCCTGGCGCAGCAGTTCCTTGGAGAGTTGGAGCAGTACCCGCACCGGGTTGTGATCGTCGGCGATGACCACACCCGCTGACATGGTCGGCTTACCGACCCCCATGCGGTCGCTGAAACCCTGCGAGATCCTTGCCGCCACCGGCAACGCCACGTCAGCCGGCACGATCAGCACCACGTCGTCCCCCCCCACGGTGATGATCTCGAAGGGATGGATCGGCGCCTGCTCCGATTGCCCCGGTCGGCCCACCTTCGTGACACGCAGAGGTGCACTGACGATGGCATCAACCACAGCGTCCAGCGCTGCCTCGGTCAGGTACGTGGACGCCTCCATGTACGTCTGAGGAGTCGGGTGATTCAGCATATACTCGCCAACCCCGTCGCCATCCAGGTAGATGAAGCCGACGTACCCTTCGCGGACACCGCAGGCCCTCCCAATATCGGACAAGTCCTGGGCCATCCGCACTGTGTCGCGGGTGTACTCACCGTCGTGGTAGTAACGGCCCTGTTGCTCCGATGAGAGGCGCCTGTCAAATTCCTGTATCCATCGCCAGCGTCCGGGCCGTCGCCCGATCCACTCAATCTTGTTATGACAGACTATGCAGATCGGCCACTCTTCTCCATCGGGATACCGGTAGACCTTGTGCGCCGGCCTCTGCTTACAGGAGCGGCAGCGCACGGCGTGGGGCGGCGCCTCGTAGAAGGGACCCGGCGACTTGTCTTCCTTCCGCCGCCGGAGCCAGGTGGAGGCCCAGCGCACCAGCGAGCCAAAGTGAGCCTTCCCATCCCCCGGGTACCCCTCCAGCACCATGCGGGGCGTGACCGGCCGCCAGTCGCCGGTGATGGTCGCCGTCCCCGTCTGCTCAGGGTAGAGCCGCTCGACCGCCGCCGCCAGCGGTGCGCCGTAGCCGGGCGGCACCAGCGCCAGCAGGCTGCCGCCGCCTGCATACACAATGCACTCGGGGCTCTGATCATTCTCGCTACGCCGGGTGGGCAGGCCCAGGTGGATGAATATCTCGCGCATATTCTCCGGTGCGCGGCCATCGTCAGCACGGTACCCATCGCGCGGCCAGCCCTGGTTCAACTCGTCCAACATCTCGCTGGCACCGCGGATCTCCGGCAACTTGGCCGACTCGAACACATAGTCCTGGGTGCGGTCGGTGTCGGCGACCAGCAGTTCGACCACCTCTTGGTCCAACAGCGGCCGGAGTCTGTCGTCCGCTTCACCGCCGGCGTGCTCCCGCAGCGGGGTCAGGACGTCCGCTATCCAACGCTCAATGTCCACCGTCATATCCCCTCCTCCCGTTCCTACGCCGGGCGTACGTCCCGCGCTTCCGGCCCTTGTCGCCCCTGGCCAACCTCGACAGGAGCCTTCTCATAGGCTGTAGCCAGCCTGGCAGTCCATCCCAGCAAGTAGCCGACTTCTTCGCGATTCAGACCACGGATTGCAGGTGGGATCAACTCGTGTAAACACCGAATATGCTCGTAGGTCGTTTCACTGCGCACAAAGAGGCCAAAAGCCAACCATTTCTTCGTCCCTGACTTGATTTGCTGCCTGTACCTCTCAGCCTCTTGCCATCGCGCTTCCAGAAGAGTAGACAAACCTCTCACATCCCGGTAAGCATTGAAATAGCTGGTCAACTTCTTCAGTTCATTCGTGTCGACTCGACGAAGAACGAGTTCCCCGGCCAAACGACTGGCTTCTTGAAGTAGCCTTTTATGATCCATCTGCGTCTCCTAGTATCTGCCATCCAGCGATACCAAATCCATTTTCATCAATGCCAACAGCCTTTTCCAAGCATCCTCTCGCAGTATCATTGAGGACTCCACGGCCTTTAGGCTTCGAGCGAGGATGTCAAGTTGGACCGTCTCCTCCAATCGCGCAGGTACATCGTCATAGTCCAGATAAGCAGCAAGAGGATTCTCAACCAGACACACTTGGACAGTCTTTAAAGCAACAGAGCCGTATCCAAACGGTTTGCTGCCCCCCACCTTTAATCTGAATCGGTCCGGAAACCCCAAGCCCCAAAGGAGCAATCCCAACTCTGCATCTGTCAGGCCATTAACATCCATGCGCCCTTCGAAACACGAACCGCGTTTGCAGACTTCTACCGCTTCATACTTGCCCGTTGCATCGACCGGCTGCTTGCCGTGCAAGTAGAACTTGCGTCCCTTCAGTCGCCTTTTTTCATCCGAAGTATAGTAGATGATGCCCTGGGTTTGCCGCTTATTGGACTGACTCCGGTCTGGCTGGGGTGGATGTGCAATCGGCCTGTGAACGATTCGACCATCGCCGCTTACCTGGAGGAAGTCACGGAAGTTGACTCGCCCCGTGTAGCCCAGTGTGCCAAACAGGCCACACGCAGGACACAGACCGGTTTCGTCCGAACACCCTTCCAACAGAACGCTCAAACGTCGATCTTGCCGTCTTGCGGACCGGTCTATCTTCTTCTCGTCAATCTGCTGTAGGCAAGAATGTGTGACAGCTTCCACGACACTGCGCACGACACCCTTGAGCGAAGTACCAGGAATGTAGCGTCGTCCGTCACGACGAACGTGGGACAAGATGAGGCGATCGTCGCCATGTGGATCAATATCAACACCAATGTAAGGCCTCAAATCATCACGATGGACAATGAGCCCCGAAGCGACGTGCACCGAGGATTCCGCGACAAGTATGAGATTCAGATACCCATACCATCTCCCCTCTGCCATTTTGTGATGGCCGACTACTTCCGACCTCTCAATATGATCAGCCAGAGGAACAAACCGGTAGGGCTTCTTTTCTGGGTCAGTATGATAATCCCTAGCCATCAGCCACCCCCTGTTTCTGGGCAGCCTGTACCCACGCCGGCACGCAGGTCCGCCACAGCGCCTCAATGTCGCCCTCGCTGCTGACCTGTAACACCACCTCGTCCCACTCGCCTCGCTCCACCTGCAGCCCATTGGGCAGGTTCACCTTCTCCGCCGCGCCCACCGGATAGCCGTAGGCCCCACTGTCCGGTATGAACAGTCCCACCCCGGCCAACTGGGTCGCGCTCGCCACCGGTCTCCCCCCAGGCATCTGCACCATCTGCCCGCCATCCACCTCAACGATCTCCGCCATCGGGTAGCGGATCGTCAGCTTATCAAACGAGAGTGTGACGTGCCCCAACCCCCGGCTCTTGCCAAACCCGATCCCCACCCGGCCCTGCTTCAGGTCCCGCAGCGCCAGCGCCAGCAACCCCACCTGGGCCAGCGTAAAGTTCTTGAGATAGAGTCGCGTCTTGAACGCCCCTGCCGTCACCACCTCCAACTGGAACGGCCCCACGGCCACTGAACCGAACACCCGGTCTATCGCCACGCCGTCCCGCTCCTCCACCCGCACCTCCTGCGGATCGTCCGGGTAGGCATCGGCCGTGCGCAGGTGCCCCGCCAACGAGGTATCACCGAAAAACTGGCAGATAAAACAGGACCCCTTGTGTACCTCGGCGCCCGTTAGTGAGCCTCGTTTCTTCGCTTCCTTCTCCAGCCGCTTGCTGCAAGACGCACTCTCATGAAGCGGATCGCAGGCCAGGCGCTGCCCCTCGCGCTCGACGGTACGGGCGATCCGCTCACAGTGTGCCCGCAGCACCCCCTTGAGGCTTGGCCCGGGCAGGTAGACCGTTTCCTTTCCGTCCCGCCAGGTCCGTACGAACTCCATGTCGGGCCGCGTCGGGTCAGCCCCGGCCTTGCCCGCCTTGATCAGGATCGGCCCGTCTGGCTCGATCGTCAGGTCCAGCACCGCCTCGTTAATCAGTCGTTTGTGCATCGCTCCCCTCCTCGAGTACCTGCTCGGCAACTTCGCGCCTGAACGCGCTTACCCATCTTCGCGCTTGATCCTCCTCGACCTTCTCGCCGGCCTCGCCAGAGACCACGTAGTCAATCAGCAGAGCGGCCCGCCGGCCCGCCAATTCATCCGACGCCAGGTCGAAATACCGCGCCTCAAGATCATCCAGAGCGACCGTTCCCAGCCCACGGCTGCGAAAACCGCCCACCGCCATCTCCTTCCGGCACAGTGGCTGCAGCCCCAGCCAGAGCATCCCCAGTTGCCAGTCCTCCAGCCCCTCGGCGACGATCGCGCACTCGAAGCGGGTGCCAGCGGGCACGACTTCGTAGTCGTACAGTTGCCCTTCGAACACCGTCCCCGTGTCCCGATCTATGGCGACGCCATCGCGCACCTGGAACTGGCCGAACCAGGTCGCTCCCTCTACCGGCAGATCGCTCATCCAGACGTGGGAAGCCAGCCAGGGTGAACCGAAGGTGCGGCAGACCAGGCAAGATTTCTCCCACACCTCTTCCGCCAGCCCCTTGTCATCGTCCGCCAGCCCCTTGTCATCGTCCTTGAATCGCCGCTTGATGCGCTTCATCTCGTCAGGACTGATGCAGCGGTCATCCTCGCTGCCAGTGGACATACATGCCCCCTGTGGATCATCGGTCACCGCGCGCACCAGGCTCTCCACGTAACTGCGCAGCACACCCTTGAGGCTCGCCCCAGGGATCACCGGCCGGCCCAACTCATCTCGTAACACCGGCAACTCCGCCCCAATCGGCTCCAACGAACGCCCCGTCCCCACCCGCAACGCCGTGTGGGCCACCAGCGTGCCCGTGATCGTCAACCGGTTCGTGAATCGGTCAAACATCTCACGCCTCCGCCGCTTTTTGGAGCTCACGCCAGTCATTGGTCTCGTGGCCGAAGTAGAAGGCCCGGTGGAGGTAACCGAGATAGTAGCGCACCAGTTGCTCCCGCGCCTTTCGCTCCAGTTCCGCCTCGTCGGCTTCCCCCTTCCGTTGGGCAATCAGGTCCCGCGCGCAGGCGACGGCTTCGCGGGTAGCCCGGTCCACGACCCAACCTTCCCGCTCAAGATCGTCCACCACGCGCAGCCCGAACCCCTGATGCTGCCACTCCTGCCCGGTGCGGCTGCGGCCGATCTGGTAGCGCACAAAATTGGTGACAACCGCCACGCCGCACCGCTCTTCGGCCACGCTGAGCACGTTCCGGATCTGGCTCTTCTCCATGTTGCTCCCCTCGAGCAAGCAAGCAGCAGCGTTCGCCGCCCGCACGATAGCGTCTATCTGCCGTCGCACCGCTTCCTGCAGTGCCAGTTCATGCAATATCGTCTGCTCGCTCATCCTGTTCTACCTCCGCATCATAGGTGAACTCATGCCCTCCACAGCCGCAGGAGGGCCATCTCGTACAAACAAACAGAGCCGGGCCAGCAGCATACGCTGCCGGCACCGGCTCCGTCATCCCCATATTGCGCCTTTCGGGCTACCGCCACCCATCTCTTGGGCACCCCCGCCCGCATCCCGGGCGAACCTGCTTCAACCGAACCCAATCCCAGAGTACCAAGTAAGCCGCGACGCAAATCCCGTTGTCAAAGGCAACGGTATTATAACACCATTTCGAATTGAACGCAAATTTCTAGTACCTTCGTACTACCCCACCCCCTTGACATAGCAGAACATCCGTGCTACAGTAGGGCCGTCACAACCGTGAATACCTGCCGGCCGCCCCGAGCCTCCCACCCGGCCCTGCACCTTCACAACCAGACAAGCACACAAGCTGTACTTGTCTTTCGCCTGCTTACCCCCCCCAAAAGGCCTGGGTTGGCTGTCACTGTACTCCCCACTACTGTGGGGCGCCCACTGGCGTGGGGGGCTTGCTTCTGGCTGAGGGGCTTGCCGTCCCCTGTTTCTGGGCTATAATCTCCGCTGCCGATCACCCTAAATGGAGATTCCTATGCCCCCCAAGTACCGCTACGACGAACTCACCTGGCCCGAGATGCGCCAGGCCATCGCCCGCCAGCCGGCCGTCCTCATACCCTTCGGCACCGTCGAAGACCACGGCCCCCACCTGCCCATCAACACCGACAACGTCATCGTCGAGGCCATCTGCCTGGAGGCCGCCCGGCGCGCCCCCGACGACGTGCTCGTCATGCCCCTCGTCGCCTACGGGCTGGACGAACATCACATGGACTTCCCAGGTACCATCTCGGTGAGCATACCAACGTTACTCGCCTACGTCACTGACGTCGCCACCAGCGTTGCCCGCCACGGCTTCACCCACCTCCTCATCGTCAACGGCCACGGCTCCAACGCCTCCATCGCCGACCTGGCCGCCCGCCAGGTCGTCCTGGAGACCGGCATCATCTGCAGCGCCATGAGCCCCAACGCCGCCATTGACCCCACCCTGGCGGAGCCGGCCTTCTCACACATGCGCCGTTCCGCCCCGGGCGGTGTGGCCCACGCCGGCGAATACGAGACCGCCATGATGCTCCACCTGCGGCCCGACCTGGTCGAGATGGACCAGGCCGTGCGCGAGGTCGGCCAACTGGAACTGGAGTACTTTAACTGGGACCACAACAGGCCCAGCGTCCTGGCCTGGCAGGACTGGTGGTCGCGCATGAGCCAGAGCGGCGTGTGCGGCGACCCCACCGTCGCCACCGCCGAGTTCGGCAAAGCGCTGTTCGAGACCACCGTCGAAAATTTCGTCCGCTTCGTGCGCGAATTCCGCACCATACCGGTGCGCCCACGGCGGGATATGCATTAGGGAGACCCCATGCACCGAAAATCGCTCTTAGCACTCTTCTTCCTCTCCGGCCTCAGCGCCCTCATTTACGAAATCTGCTGGGTGCGCCAGGCCACGCTGACCTTTGGCGTCAGCATCTACGCCTACAGCGCCGTGCTCACCGCCTACATGGGCGGCATGGCCATCGGCGGCTACCTGATCGGCAAGCCAGCCGACCGGGCCACCCGCCCCCTGCACCTGTTCGCCGCGCTGCAGGCCGGCCTGGCAGTGCTGGGACTCCTGGCCCCCCTGGCCCTCCAGTGGACCACCCCCATCTACGCTGGCATCGTCCGCCAGCTCGCACCGGGCTCGGCGGTGTTGACCGCGCTGCGCTTGGGGATGTCGCTCCTGGTGCTCGCCCCCCCCGCCGTGTGCATCGGCGCCAGCCTGCCCGTGATGAGCCGGGCCTACGCCCGCTCCAGCGGGCAGGTCGGGCACGACGTGGGCCGCCTGTACACCGCCAACACGCTCGGCTCTGTCCTGGGCTGCCTGCTGGCGGGCCTGTTCCTCATCCGGCTGTGGGGGCTGCGGGAGACCGTGCTGCTGGCTTCCGCCATCAACCTGCTCGTGGCGGCTGCGGCCTGGCGGCTGGCCGGCCGCGCGCTGGCCGCAACCAATCCGCATTCCGCATTCCGCAGTCCGCAATCCATTCAGCCGGCCCGCGCCAGGCGGCGCGAGCAAGCCGCAACCCCGGCCCTGACCCCCCCGGCGGCCCTGCGCTTCCTCCTGTGGGCCTACGCCCTCTCCGGCTTCGCCGCCCTCGGCTACGAGGTCGTGTGGGCGCGCATGATCTCCCTGCACACGCTCGGCGCGATCTATTCCTTTTCCATCATGCTGGCCGTCTTCCTGAGCGGCCTGGTCGTGGGCAGCCTGCTCTCCACCTGGTGGGTGCGCCGGCGGCGGGCGACCCTGGCCCACTTTGGCGGCCTCGAGTTGGGCATCGGCCTGCTGGCCGTCCTGGTCCTGTTTGCCTTCGCCCAACTCCCCCGGCTCCGGCTGGAGGACCTGTTCGCCGCCTACTCCGTCCCCGCCGAAGTGGCCTTCGAGGGGCTACTCTCCTTCGTCACCCTCTTCCCGGTGACCGTGCTCATCGGCGCCGTCTTCCCCGTCGCCAGCAGCCTCTACACCGCCGAACAGACCGCCGAGGTGGGGTCGAAAGTCGCCCGCTTCACCGCGCTGAACACGGCCGGCTCCATCGCCGGATCGCTCCTGGCCGGCTTTCTCATCGTCCCCGCCCTGGGGCTGCAACGCTCCGCGCTCCTGCTGGCGGCGCTCAACCTCGGGATCGGTTTTGCAGCGCTGTGGCTCGTTGCCCCGGCGCAGCGACGGTTGCGGCTGGCCGCCGCTGCTGTGCTGGTCGTGGCCAGCGGGGCCGCGCTCTTGCTCCCGTCCCCCCGCTACCTGGGCTACTGGCAGGAGGCGGCGGGACAACTCGAATTCTACAAAGAGGGGGTCGAAACGACCGTGGCCGTCTTCGCCCCCTCCTCCACCAACCCCAAGTTCTCCACCGTGAACGGGCGGGTCGAGGTGCCCACCGACCCCCTCAGCCTGCGCGCCTTCTACCTCCTGGGCCACCTGCCGCCGCTCCTGCGCCCCGGCGCGCAGAGCGGCCTCATGCTCAGTTTCGGCAACGGCATCGCCACGGGGGCGCTCTCCACGCACCAGATCCCCTCGATCGAGGTGGTCGAGCTGGCGCCGGAGATGATTGAGGCGGCCCAGGTCTACGGCGAGGAGAACCGGCACGTCTTGCAGTACCCCGGGCTGCGCATCCACGTCGAGGACGCGCGTAACTTTCTCCTGCAAACGGACCGCCAATACGACCTCATCACCACCGACGCCACCCACCCCTCCAACTCGTGCAGTTGGACGCTGTTCACGGCCGAGTTCTACGCCCAGGTCGAGCAGCACCTGGCCCCCGGCGGCGTGTTCCTGCAATGGGTGCCGCTCCACAGCATGGCCATCGCCGACTACCTCGCGATCCTGCGTACCTTCCAGAGCGTCTTCCCCACCGCCACCCTGTGGTACACCGGCGGCAGCCACACCCTGTTGCTGGCCACGCCGGAGCCGCTGACACGTGACGACGTAATGGAGAGGTTCCAGACCGCCCAGGACAACCCGGCCGTGTTGCAGGACCTGGGCACGCCCGACCAGATCGCGCGCTACTGGATCATGGACGCCGGCCAACTGCGCCAGTTTGCCGGCCCTGGCCCCGTGGTGCGGGACGACGACGCCTTCTTCCTGCCGATCAACGCCGAGACGCAGACGTTGGTCCAGGTCATCCAGTTGGCCGCCGCGCGGGCCAATCCCTAGTGAGATTCTTCGCTGCGCTCAGAATGACGGGCTGCCCCCGCTCAGAATGACAGACGAACTCAAAATTGGAGAGGAAAACCGAAATGTACATCCAATCCCTTAATGGCAGATGGCAATTCCGGGAGGCCGGGAGCGGCGAATGGTTGCCCGCCCAGGTGCCCGGCTGCGCCCACACCGATCTCATGGCACTGGGCCTCATCCCCGATCCCTTCGTCGCCGACCACGAGCTCGACGTGCAATGGGTCGCCGAACGCGACTGGGAATACTGGCTCACCTTCCGCTGCCCGCCCGACCTGCTGGCCCACGAGCGCATCTTCCTGGTCTGTGAGGGCCTGGACACCCTGGCCGACGTGACAATGAACGGCCAGCCCCTGGGCCACGCCGAGAACATGTTCCGTTGCTATCGCTGGGACGTCAAGGCGTACCTGGCGGCGGGCGAGAACGAGTTGCACGTCCACTTCTCCTCACCGGTCGCCTACATCCGCGCCCGCCAGGCTGCCCAACCGCTCGTCAGCCCGTCCCAGGCCATCGCCGGCGGCCCCCACATCCGCAAGGCTCCCTGTCAGTTCGGCTGGGACTGGGGCCCCCAACTTCCCCCCACTGGCATCTGGAAGGACGTCCGCCTGGAGGGGTACTCGGTCGCCCGCCTGGACGACGTCCACCTGCGCCAGCACCACAGCCAACCCTCCCTTCTCCCCTCTCCCAGCCTTGGG
>Ga0307376_10001632_pt1 | contig 23626 bp, 23 predicted proteins | sample TR2MG_FD_202536 | JGI IMG/M metagenome (GOLD analysis project Ga0307376, IMG submission 202536) | Soil microbial communities from Risofladan, Vaasa, Finland - TR-2 | ecosystem: Environmental > Terrestrial > Soil > Coastal area > Acid sulfate soil | place: Finland: Risofladan, Vaasa | collected...
CAAAGGGACCCTCTAAACTATAGAGGAGCAATTGATCCCCCTCCATCGTATACTCACGGATCCTCAATTATGGATGCGTTTAAAATGGGATATAGAATGACACTTTTTAGCTCGGGGGACAATCATGACGGTCACCCCGGACATAGTTTAAGTCATACAAGGGCATACATCGGTCATCAACGGCCTTATAGCATCTGGCATACAAGAAACGAGCATCCTTACCCCGGAGGATTGACAGCGGCATTTGTAGATAACCTTACTCGAAATGGAGTTTTTACAGCTTTAGAAAATCAACAAATTTATGCGAATTCAGATCATGGCAGACCCATTCTTTTTTTTAACATAAATGGAACGCAGGTAGGAGATGGTTCTACTCTACTTGTAGACAATCAAACTTCCCATAGAGAGATTAATATTTTTTTTGCCCAAGACGGAGCACCAGTAGCTCAAAAGTCAAAAGCTGCTTCGGTTACAAGAAATTGGATACCTAATTGGGATGGGACAATCGAAATCATGAAGAATGGGATGTTATGGCAATCTATCGACATATCTGCTCCAATTGAAAATATCACTGTAATAGATACTGATCCAATAGTAGGGGCATCATTTGAACCTTATTGCCTCGAAATAGATGGAAAATACTTTATTAATAGTTACAGCGATAATCCTATTGATCCAAACTCGCTAAATAGCAATGGTTTTGATTTTTATGTTATTAGAATTGTTGGAGATAATGGTAGAATGACATGGGCAGGTCCTATCTGGGTAGAATACTGAAAATTAATAATATCTTTTTTTTTATTTAACTGAGTAATTTTTCACATGTAAGTTGAATCCTTCAGATTTATGAATAACTTCGCTGGTGTTTTTATCATAATGCACTTGAAATCCGTATCCAGAATTTTGGTGGTAACTTTCTGCAAGAAGAATCGTGACATCAATTATTTCTTCAGATTCCGTAATTAAAGGAATCTTATCTTCCCATTTGGAAAAAAATGGATAATCTTTTGCTAAAAGTAACGATTTTTCATAAAAAGCGGCTTGAGTCGAATCCATCTTTAGTGTGGTTTCAAATATTATCGTAGAAGTTGAAGTAAAAATGCCCTTTTTAATAAGCTTGAAGTGTTTTTCACCTGCGTTAGTATATGTTGAATATATGTAATAATTAAATGGAGAAATACCGGGGATGAATTTTTCTTGATCTGATAATCTTAAGTAAAACCATAGTTTAACAAGAAATCTATAAGTTAAATACAACAAGTAAAAACCAAAAATAAAATTCGAAAGAATTAATACATAATTTGGCGTCGAGAATAAAAAGAGAATTATATATACTACAATAACACAGATGGATATAAGAAGTAGGTAAAAATTAATGGCTCGATCAATAAAAAATCTAACCCTTCGTTTTGAAAAGGGGAAATAGAGCATTACTTTTGAGGCCATTAAGAAATCAAGAAATACATGGAAATCATAATAGATAGCACCTATTAACCATGCAAGTAAGAATGATTCACCTGTAATTGCAGTAAAAAAAATGCTGGTGATGAGAGAAATTAGCACTCCATATACCAGGGTGTGCGAGATTGCTTTATGTGAAAATAGATTTGATTTCATAATTTTTGTAAGAGGCGAAAAGAAAACATCAAAATCGGGTAGGATTGCCATTAAACCAGCGTAAAGGACGAATTGGTATCCTAAAGGATGCAATGTGTAAAATCCCAACAGCATTCCAATTAAAAAATGAGTAAATAAATCCATGGTAACTTAAAAGAAAAAAAGAGGACTTGTTTTTTTTAGTTTCCTTTTTTAAATTAACAAGAGAAGATTTAAATATCACATTTTAAGGATTCGACTTACCTCTTGGCTCTGCTTCTCTAGGTTTGTATGTTTTAATTGCTGGGGGGACTTTGGGATTAATTGCAGGTTTCATGGGACGAGATTAAGAAATTCAATCTAATTTTTTTTTTATATTTCTATATTAAAGTAATTTGAAATTTTAATATTGTAATTTAACATAGATTAATCAGAAATTTAAGCTAGAATAAAATATTAAATGATTAGTCATTACTTTTTCTAAATTCACCAAAGTCCTACATTATTATTTATTAAAAAGGACATTAAATTAATAGTAGATCTTCTTTTGATATTTCCTGACGATGTTTTTGGTCATTCCAAAGCTTACGATAAATAAAGAAGAATTCGTATAAATCTAATTTATTAGGAGAGTAAACCAATAACCCTTCTTCAATAATATTAATCTTAATATATAATGGTAATTCATAAAAAAACGAACATCATATTTTTTCGAGTTAACATCGATATTTTGTAATATAAATGAAAGTAATTGATGCTTTTCTTCATTAGGAGCTACAATGCAAATATCAATATCGCTTTTATTTGTATTCTTATCTTTTGTAATAGAGCCATATAATAAAATACCTAAAATATCTTTATTGTCTATCACTTTTGAAAAATCAGTGTAAATTTGGTTTAGTAATTCTTTTTTAACCACTCTTTAGCTTTCACCTTAAATTCTTGAAAAAATCCTAAAAGATTTAAAAGTCGATTATAGGCGATCTCATTGTCCAAACCATTATAATCGTGAACAATTCTATTTCTCAGACCATATGCTTCTCTGAGTTTTGCAGCTAAATCTGCATCAATAATTTTTTTATTTTTTATAGTACTTATATTAGAATAGTCGTCTTTGGGAATCAGTTTCACATCTTTTACAATCATTGATACTAAATCTGTAATGATCTCAATTCCGATTTGAAAGGCGTGATAAATTCCATATTGTTTTTGTAATTCTAAGCGCTCTATAAACTCTCTTGAATCAATGCTTTCAGTCCAGTTATTCAAATTTTCTATCGTTTGATTCAAATAATTCAATTTGTCATTATCTCGTTTTATTCTTTCTTCTTCCATGCTATTAGTATAATTTTTTTCTATCAATTTGAATCTATTTTATTATCGAGTAAAGATTTTATTTTTCCATCTATGGAATAAACATGCTGAATATTCCTCACAAGTAGTATTTTATTTGATTAATAATCGCTTCCTATGTAAAAACTGCATATAAATTTAAATTAGATGAAATTCTAATATACTCCAACAATAGATATAACAATATATAGCGTGAGAGAAAAAGATGAAATATAAAAGAAATCAATATTCTGAAGGAGTAAGTGTTTGCTCTTTCATTATCGCAGGTATTTTCATTTATTGGGGAACTAACGATATATTTGTACGCCTTTGGGCTGCTACACCAATTAATTGGTGGGGTCTTTTCTGGTATGCAATTGCAGCAGCAATTATAATAGGACAGATTGCTGCGTGGGCTAATAAAAGTAAGTTAAGAAACGCAGTTTTGTACGAGTATGAGGAACATCCAGAAGCAACTATCGAAGAAATTAGCCAAAACACGGGAATTACTGTTAAAGACGTACAAGCCATAATATTAGATTTAAAAGTAGATGGCTTGTTACGCGGTAAATTTTCATCCACGACAGGGCAAATGACTCATGGTGAAGTAATAAAAAAACCTCAAGTAGAAGTTTCAGAAGGGAAAGTAGCTTATTGTCCTAATTGTGGAACCACAAAAGTAAAAGAATCAGCAGTATTTTGTTCATACTGCGGGACCAAATTATGAATTAACTCTTTTTTATTTTTTTTATCATTGTTATTTTCAGAAAAGAAAATATCAACTAATCTTAAAAAATGAGTTCAGTTACTCATTTCCACGCAAAATGTTTTAGTATTGCATTAGTGGGGCACGCGTCTTGGCAAGCTAAACATTCAATACATTCAATAATATCTTCGGCAACAACTTTACCGTTTATAAGGCTATAGACCTCTGAGGGGCAAACACTGACACAATTCGCCGCTCCTACGCAGCGATCTAAATCAACTTCTACCCAATTATCGCCATCTTCCCATCTTTTTACATTTACCATAATATTTCTCTAGTTTCTTTTTAATTTATATATAATTATGTTGGTTGCATCTGAAATTAAAGATTTATGTTTATAATTAGAAATCAGAGTATTTTCTTTCTTTTTATTTCATTATAAGGATGAATTATAAACGAAGTATTTTAACAAAAAAATAATTAAAAAAAAGTTTAAATTTTAAAAAATTTATCAATTAAACACTTTGAGCGTCAGCGTTTACACTGCCAGTTGATGTATCTAATGAAAATAAATATCTGTACATCGCATCTCCGTAGTATAAAGTGGAATAAGTATTGCTTTGTGGACCTGTGATTGCCATAGTTACGTGAGGTGTGTAATTAATTGATCCTGTGCTAGTTGAGCTTATGAATCTAACATTAGTGTTGTTTAAATTGTCTCTATAAAGCACATCAATGCTTCCTGTGGAAGTTTCCCAACTACCAGTTACATTTGCGCCCATAGTTATATACTGATAAAGATCCACATTAATGCTACCTGTTGATGTCTTAAGGTTTAAACTAATGTCTTTTGTGTATACCATATTGTAACTCTTGAAGTTTACACTGCCTGTGGAAACTGTCCCTATTAAGTTATCACCCATTAGACAATTGGTATAGTTTAACGATAATGAGCCAGTTGATGTTAGAGCTCTAAAACCGCGAGTAAAATTAGTTTTAGTAGCAGAAGATTCTACACTACCCGTGCTACTCTTAAGGTTAACTTTCCCCAGGAACTCGTTATTTCCTATTGTGTTCAATTTGACTGAACCCGTGCTTGAAGTTAAGGATGTTCCATTTAGGATAACACCATCGGAAACTTGCATTTCAATAGAACCTACAGCTGTTAAGGCAGTAAGATCGTATACCACATCTGTTCTTAAAGTAACAGCGACAGTGATGTTATAGGATTTAAACCAATGCGAAGGATCAAACCAAACATCTGGTGAAGTTAGGAGATTAAATGTAGCAGTCGTATTGTCCCACCACTCTGTATTTGGATGAAAGAAATCCTCATAAGTCTTTCCTTCCATATACAAGCCCGTAATTTCTATATCAACATCGATTTTTGCATAATAGGTCGTCGGAGAATTATTATACTTAAAGAGAATTTTTCCGATGTCTACATTGAAGGTAATATCTTCTATAGGATCGGGAGAATTTGGTTCGTACGTAAAGTTAAACGAATTTTCGATACTCCCTGCAGCTACGAAACCGTAGATAATGAATCCTAAACCACCACCAACAAGAAGAACAGCTCCAATAATTAAAGCTTTATTATAATTTCTCATTTTTTTCACAATAATTTTATTTTTTTAATTGCTTAATAATGAAATTTTTTGGATTATATTTAAATGATATTTAGACTGATTTTTATTCTTAGTCACAGTGTTAAAAACTTTAATGTAAAATTCTCATCCTTAATATTGTTTTATGATGAGATTTCATAAATAAATTAAAAAAAGAAGAATTTAGAGATTTTTCACCAAAGTAATAGCAAATTTCTTTGCGTTTTCGAGATCCGTTTCATTAGGGCGCCCTTTAATTTTCTCTTTATCTTTTTTCGCTTGTTCTTTTTGGTCTTCCGGCAATCTTTCTAACATAGTTAACTGAGTTTCTAATGGAATACCCAAATTCTCACCGACACAATCAAAATCATCTACGATTTCGCAATTATGTTCTTTAACGAGATCATTGATCCGTTTAAATGGTTCCTGATATAATTTTAAACTGGCATGAGTACAAAAATAAGCGAGTTTCGCAGGGAGATCAGGAACTGCTTTTTTTATTATATTTAATATCGATTTATCAATTCTACTTGCATAAACTCCTGAACCTAAAAACACAATATCATATAAACTCAATGTTGTAGGGTCCACATCAGTAGCAGGAATTAAGTCTACATCGTAGTCTATTAACCCATCTTTCATGCTATTAGCCACTTTTTCGGTATTTCCCGTATTTGAAAAGAATGTAATTAATATCTTCAACATGCTCACTAGTTTCTTTTAATTAGTATAAAAATAAAAAATTATTATTGTTTTTAGAATTTTGTAAAAGAAAGGCAATTTATTGATTTCCATCACAAAATTATAAACTTTCTAATTCTAAACCAAAGAAGTTTATAGCATTCTCAACAGTTATTTTACTTACTTCTTGTTGAGATGTATTGTGAGAATAACCTATTGCTGCTATAGAGTATTTTACATTTAAAGGCACATTTATTGGCCCCCTTAGATAAGGGTGTTGGTAGTAACTATCTGTTTCTGTAACTAAAGCAGATAATGGAGATAGTTTTGTTACTCTACGCCATTTGTTAATCCCGTAAGCTGAACTTGGAACAGATAACGTGTAACCTTGTTTGGGCAAAAGTATTCCATACTCATCTGGACCTGAGAAACAATGCCACATTATGTGTTTAGGATTTATATTAAATTCTTTGACTATGTTAAGAATTTCTTTTGTCGCGCCATCCTTTTCATTATAACGGTGTTTAGGGTGGTCTCGATCGAACTCGTGTTCAGCCGCGTTTCTAACATGCAAAACATAAGGTTTATTAAACTCCTTTGTTAATTCGAATATTTTTTTTAGTTCTGTAACCTGCTTTTCTCTTTTTTCGAGAGTCTTTGCGTGATGAAAATCCAAACCAATTTCTCCAATTGCCAGAAATTTTTCTTGATAAATTTGAACATTTTCAACCCAGTCTTTCCAATCTCTATTATATAGGGATTTAGGTGTGAAGGTGACAGTTTGAGGTGCCCAACCAATTGAAAAACCAATTTTTTTCTTTCCCTTAATAAAATTTAGAATTAATCCAAGAGTTCTATTATCGATCGAGCTGGTTACTAAGTAAACACCTCTATTTTTCAAGAAGTCTCGATATTGCTGCTCATCGGAAGGTAATCTATCGTTTTTTTTTGGTCGAGGGAATGGTAGATGACAATGAACATCGATAATTTTCAGATTTTCTTCTGGTTCTGGGATATTGACTTTTTTCGGCATTTTGACATGTAATTCTAAAAATAAGAAAATCTTTTTGTAAAGTTAATGGAATCTATTAATAATATTTTATTATCAATTTATTATTTGTAAAATTAACTTGCCTTTTTGATGATTATATTAGTTATAATTTTTCATGGAAAAATAGGAGAATTTTTATTTTGAAATAGGAAATTTTAAAGTAAAATTAGTATATTTACCCAGTTCACTCGTTACCGATATTGAACCATGGTGTAATTCTGTGTATTTTTTAGCTATTGGTAATCCTAATCCAAAGCCCCAAACCTTAGTTGAATATAGTGGTTCAAAGATCATGCTCAAATCTTGAGGTTTGATTCCTGTACCAGTATCCTTGATATTGATTGTTATTTGATTTTCTTCCTTTTCAGTTGAGATTTTTAAGGTTCCTCCTTTATCCATTGCATCAATAGCGTTTCTAACAATATTGACAATGATTTGTTCAAATCTTAATATATCAATTTGAAGATTTGGTAGGTTATTTGTAAATTCTGTATCTACACTTATATTATCAGAAATTTTTAATTTTCGAAGTACATTGTCAATTATGTTATTAATATTAACATAATTTAACTCTAATTGATCTAATCTTGAATAATTAAGTAAATCAGATATAATTTTATTAACTCTTCTAATATCAGATTCCATATTCGTCGTAGTTTCGAGGAAATCCTCTGATCTCTCCTTTAAAACCTTTGAAAGGTAATAAATATTATTTTTAATTGCAGCTAAAGGATTTCGAAGTTCATGTGCAACACTCGCTGCAATCTCACCAATAACTGCGAATTTTTCTTTAATAGTTAGCTCTTTTTCTAATTTAATTATTCTGTCTTTTGCTTTTTTTCTTTCAGATATATCTTGACTGATAATTTGAATCATTTTTAAACCTGAAATTACGATTAAGGAAAGTTGGAGCCCTATCCATAGAACTATTCCACTCTTATTCTTTATTTGAATTTCAATTATATCAGAACTCTGACCTTTAAACAATTCTTTGCCAACTTCTATTGTGAGAAGGATTTGATTTAAGGGGATATTCAAAAATTGAGCATAGTTCTGATTTATCATCTCACTATTAGAGTAACCAAATATCTTTTCAGTTGCATTATTACAATCAATGATTTTACCCTTCATATCAGTGATAATGAGTGAGTAAGGAGAATTTTGAAAGATTTCTTTATACTTCCGTTCATTTAAATCTTCCCGTAATTGATTAGTGTCTTGATTATTATTAATCATATCTTCCCTTACATTTTTTTATTCATTTCTCCTCTTCGGAATGGTAAAAAAAAATGTCGTTCCTTTTCCAAATTCACTTTCGAACCAAATTTTCCCTGAATGTAAATCTATTAGTTTTTTTGTTAAAGCTAAACCTAATCCAGCACCTTGTATCTGATTTATTTCAGTATCTTTTGCACGTCCAAATTCTTTAAATATAACATGATTATCAGTTTCTCTAATCCCTATTCCAGTATCAATTATCTTGAATTTCCAATTATCATTATCTTGGCTAAATTCTAAGCTTATTGATCCTTTACGGGTAAATTTAATAGCATTACTTAGTAAATTGTATAAAATTTGCTTAAATCTTAAATGATCGGCAAATATTGTTTCATCTTGACGTATATTTTTAATATTTAATTCCAAACTTTTCTGAGTATAAAGAGGTTTGATAACAGCCTTAATCTCTTTTATCAATTCAGCTAAATCTATTTCTTCAGGGTCAATTGCCATTTTCCTTGCTTCAATTTTTGACAAGTCTAAAACAGTGTTAACAAGTGAAAGTAGATGATCTCCCGCAGAATTGATGTCAGTCAAAAAATCCTCTTGTTTATCATTAATCTTACCATAAGATTCATCTAAGAGTAATTGGGAAAACCCAAGGATAGCATTTAAAGGAGTTCTTAATTCATGAGACATATTTGCTAGAAATTTAGATTTAAACTCTAGTGAAGTTTGTAAGTCACCTAAAAGTTTTATTTGATAATTTTCATATTGCTTTCGTTCAGTTATATCTAATACGAATGATTGGATCAGTGAATAGTCATCAAAGTTTAGAAGAGTAGAGATAATTTCTACGGTTTTTTCATATTTCGAGTTAGAATTTAATCTAATTTCTGTTTTATTAATTTTATCAATTTCATTAATTGTATTAGCATAATGAGTTATGAGTATATTCTTATAATCTGGATGTACGAGATCATAAATTGTATCATCGATCAATTCTGAAGAATCTTTGTTAAACATATCCTCAGACTTTTTATTAACTTTTAATATGTTACCACTATAATTTGATATTACTATAGCCATAGGAGCTTTTTGGATAGATATATTGAGCTCTTGTAGTTGTTTTTCCATCTTTTTAAATTCTATTTCAGAACTAATTTTCTTGCTAATGTCTTCTATTAGCATTTGAATAATAGGATTATTATCTAACATTATTACGCATGTACGAAACCGTACCCATATCTGTTCTCCGTTTTTATTAAACCCGATAATTTCCTTAAACTGAGGAAATTCAGTATTTATAGACTTTTTAGCTTCCTCCAAGATGGATTTTGAATAATCTCGAAAAATTAGTGAGATATTGCCATTGTCTTTATTGAGTAACTCATCCTTAGCAAATGAAAATATTTTTTCTGTTACAGAGTTTATGTCGATTATTTTTCCGTCAAAATCGGATAGAATAATAGAATAGGGTGATTTTTCAAATAGTCCTCGATATTTTTTTTCCGAGCTTTTAATCTCTTTTTGAAGCGTTTGCTTTTCAATTGCTTTAGTAATCATTGATTCTAATAAGGGGAATTCAAATGGTTTCTCTAAAAATGCATAAGCTTCTTTATTTAAAGCTGATATTGCATCATTTAATGAGGCAAAACCTGTAATAATGATAAATTCGATGCAACTATATTCTTGCTTCAATTCAAATAATAATTCAATACCATTAATATCAGGAAGTTTTATATCTAAGATTATAACATTATATAAATTATCTTTTAGTTTAGTTCTTGATGTTTCACCATTTATAACATAATCTACGTGATATTCTAACAATTCTAAGTTCTTTTGCATACTTAAACATAAATTTATGTCATCATCAATAATAAGAAGTTTCCCCTTTTCCAATTAGATCCTACTCTTATTTAAGAACAGTTAAAGAATGTAATAAAAAATTTAAATTCATCAACCCTTAATTAATAGAACATAAAATACTGCATTCTGTCGAAATTATGATTTATATCTATAATAATATTTTCTTCTTTTAAACTAATGGATTTGTAAAATTGTATTTAATTTTAAACATGATAAATTAATAATTTAAAGATATAATTGCGTAATCTTCTCATAATTATAGAAAAAAGAGTACCACAATTTTTTATTTCGTTAAGGAAAACTCGAACTATTCGCACCTTAAAAAAACTTACTGAGGTGTAACAAAATTTTTAATGAATCTACTTTATTTAGATGATATAATGATCGAACAATTAGAATCGAAACTTAACGAGTTAGAAATTAGAAAACAAGAGTTGCAACCTAAAATTGATGAGATTGAAACAAAAAAAGCTGAGGAAGTACAAGAATTAAACAGAAAATACGATCACATGATCCAGGACGCTAACAGTGAAGTAGATGATTTTGAACAGCAAATTATGAACGAAATTATTGATTTATTTTCGAAAGCCGTGATGGATGAGTTTGACGCGAAAAGAAGTACAAGTGAATATATGGTTACAGAAGATTTTAAAGATTTTAGGAATGGTGTTTCGAAAATTGATCTTTTTCCAAGAGATTTAATAGATAGATTAGATGATATCATCGAAGGCGGTCTTATCGAAAATATAGCCTACGACATAGAGAAAATCGAAGCAAAATATAAAAGAAAATAGAAAAGAAACTTAATTTCATTTTTTTTATTCATAATTATAACCGACTTTTAGTCTCATTCTTGGTAATACATAGATAATAGTATGTTAAATATGCCTTTGTGAGGTTTAGCTTTTCAAGATTAAGAAATAATAAGGAATTCGGTAAAATGGAAATATTTGAAGAAGAAATCGAGATCTATAATGCTAAAATGAGATTATTAACCTGGTTATACGACGAGATTAAAATCCAATCTGATATTTCTAAGGATTTACTTAACGAAAAAGGTCAAAAACTACCGCTTAATCATTAATTCAATCGAATACTTATTGTGTTAACAAATATTTAAAATTTCTTCAACAATTTTCTTAATATAAGATAAGGAATCCTCTAATTTAGCATTTCTTGGAATATGAATAAAAATAACAGGGTATTTATTTTTTGAAATATCTAAAGCCCAATAGTATATATAATTACATAAGTAGAATCCCGGAAAATACGAAATAGAGAGCCTTAAGATATATTTTAGAGCTTTATAAATTTCTTTTATATTTAAAATTGTATTGAATTTTAAAGCTTTTTTTATGTTAATAAAACCTATTTTATAAAATCCATCCACATCTTTACCAAAAACCCAATTTAAGGACACTTTTTCTAAATAAATTCTTTTTTTTGAATGGATTCCCATAAGTATAACTAAATATGGTTTTAATTTAATTGACTTAATAAATTCTAAATATGACTCAACGCTCCTTTTCCAACTAACAGGTAAAATAATTTTTTCAATAGAATACTGTTGAAATTTATCATCAAAGTATCTAACAATATCACCACTAAGATTAGAAGAAAGTTTACCAAATTTCTCAAAACCAGTTAAAAGGATCGTTTTTTTTATCATTTATCCATAAAGTGTAAAAAACGAATAAAAATAATAAATATAAAAAATTTTAGCTGGCTTGTTCTTTTAATTGCTCAGCTTCTAATTTCTCTAATTTTTTCATTAAAGCTCTTATATCTGTATCATAAGATTTTATTTTAGTCTTCTTTTCTTTAAGAATACTATCTAGTTTCTTGTTTAAGGCTTTAGCCTTTCCCTTAACTAAATTATCTAATTTTTTCTTTAATGAAGCTACTTCCACCGTTAACTTATTCATTTTCTTTGTCCAATCTTTAGATTTTTCTGTAGCTTCCTTTAAATCTACTTCTCCTACTTCGAGTTTAGATTTAGTGTCGTCAATTTTATCGTCAAAATCAGCTTCGATTTCCTTTTCAGCCGAAGCTTCTTTTTTAGAAGCATCTTCTTCAACTCTCGTGATTTCATCTTCCTTTTCAGAGATTTGAGATCTTATATCTTGTTCTGACATTATTATTTCTCATTTATTATTTCTTTTTTCTATATATTTGGATATATTCGCTACCTTAAAAATTATTAAGATTGAATTCTAAATCGCTCCACTTACAAATGATAAAAAGAAAAAAGGAATATATTTAAAATACCGCAATAATATTATTGCTTAATCTATTCCAAAGATTCTCCGAGAGCTATTCGGCAGAGATCGCTAATTATATAATTTTTTAACCCTTTTCGCTCAGCTTTAGAGCCTAAACTTTCCTTACACATAGAACAATTATACACACATGCTTCCGCATCATTTTCTATCATATCGTCAATATTATCGTTTTGAGTTTTGCGCCCCAAAGCTTTTTTACCAAGAGTTGCAAAGATTCCGCCACAGCATAAAGCGTTTTCTCGATCGAATTTCCTCTCCACCCTTTCAACGCCTATTAAACTGCAAATTTTGTCAACCCATTCGTCAACTTTAGGGATAAAACGATTTGAACAGGATCTTTGATAAGCTATTTTCATATCTAATGATATAATATTGGATTCATGTTCTTTTAAGTAATTATAAAGATATTCGTAGATATGAACAGCTTTAAAACCAGGTGGAAGATCTATGTTATTACGTGGACAAAACGAAGCGTAGAATCCATAGCACTCGTCGTGAAAGCAAATCATTTCTTTGATACCTTGAGCTTTGATATTTTCTAATATTATTGGAGCCCTTTCTTTAATGACAGAATCTCTCGCGTAATGGTGATACATCAGGTTGCAAAAAAAGTCAAGACCACTAACATATTGCAGATTTTCAAAGAGCTGCCCTTCCATCTGTTTCGCGTTCACTTTACTAAGCCCACACTTATTTAATACTGGTTTATTAGGATCAATTTCCTTTAATCTCACTTGATCGTGTGGAGCAAATCTATTTATCGTACTCTCAATAATACCAGGGTTTATATTTAACGAATTGTATTTCTCTTGTAATTCTGTTATTAGATCGAAGGGATGAGATTCATAAGGACAATATTCCTCACACGCAAAACAAGTAACACAGTCAGATAATACTCGAGATTCCTCCCCGTTAATCATTTTAGTTTTTTCTACTCGCGCTTCATCAACACTGTTAAATTCCATCCATTGACAGCGAGTTAAACAATCCACATTCTCGCATTTATCACAATTAGATTCATCGAAAATTTTCTTCACCCTTTTATAATTTAATTTGATTTGTGTGTATGAATTTCTCTATATTATTAATAATTATGATGGGATAAAAAAAAACAAGGAAAGTTTAATATTCCAACTTTTCCCCTAAAGCGAGTCTAGCTAAGTCACTAATGAAATAACATTTCATTCCTTTAGCAATAACTTTTCTTTCTAATGTATCCTTACACATAGGGCAGTTGAATATACAAACCTCAGCACCATGGTCTACCATATCCTGAACGTTCTCATTTTGAGTTTTACGAACTAAATCGTTATGACCCCTCATTGAAAAGGGTGCAGCGCAACATATGCCCTTTTCTTTATCATATTTCCTAGCAACCCGTTCTATTCCGATAAGTTCGCATATGTTATCAAGAATCTCATCAGTTTCAGGTACATAACGATTGGAACAGTTACGCTGATAAGCAGCTTTTATGTTTAATTTCTTGATATCAGATTCATGATCCTTAAGATAATTATATACATATTCAAAAATATGGACGGGTTTAAAAGGCACTTCAAGGTTGTTCCTTTGACAATACGAGGTATATAATCCATAGCACTCGTCATGCCAACAGATGACCTCAGTATCCTTATTAACACCAGTTTTTATGAAGTTTTCAAGAATCAGTGGCACCCTTTCTTTGATAATGGAAGGTTTTGCTACGTGTTGATACATTAATTGACAAAAGTAATGTAAACCACCAACTGATTGTAGGTTATCAAACATCGGCCCTTTCATTTCTTTTGCATTAGTTTTAGGAAACGCACACTTATCTAAAATTGGCTTTTCAGGATCAATCGGGCGCGGTACAAATTCTCCCTTTTCCTTATACGTAATAACAGCATTTTGAGCAATTGAAGGTGAAATATTTTGAGAATTGTATTTTTCCTGCAACTCATTTATTTTGTCAAAAGGATGCGAATTATATGGACAATACTCATCACAAGAAAAACATAGCATGCAATCCTTCAATATACGACAATCCTCATCTTCATTAATCAATTTAGCAACTTCTTTTTTAGCCGCGTCGATACTCTCAAAATTGATCCATTGACACTTCATCATACAAGCAACTGTTTTACATTCTTCACAATGCGATTTGTCAAACATATTAATACAGCTTTTTGTTATTTTGAATAATTATTATTATTTTTTTATTAGTTTTAATCGTACTACAACCATTATTAAGTTTATTTATGGGATATTATTCTTCAATGGTGAATTCCCAGGCACAATAATAGTTATCAGGATGTTGATCAGGGGGGCAACATATGCATTTAGTCTTAATTCTTGGGTCTATAGTCTTAGCGAAATCTCCGTATTCAATAATCCCTACGGGTTTACAAGGGAAATCTGGAAGGTTTCTTTCTTTTCTTGCGTATTGCACCCGGCAATTATTCATCCGAAACACACATCGATTATCAGAAATCTCAATTGTTTCTTGTACGTTAATGTTAGCGTAAACTCTATATTTTAGTGCCTTAACCAATGCCGGAATTCCTCCATTTTCTGGAATATTGAACCGTCTCATTATTCGCTTTGCTTCAATAATAGTAAATCTTTTCCACTGCGCTACATCAAGTTCAATGGCTTTCCCCAATCCTAATTCTTTTTCTACCACTTGAAACCACGTACCGTCAATAGCAAGCCAATTTTTGCTTAAATCCTCTATATAATCCATCAATTCTTCTTTTGATAGACCTTCCAAGTCTTCTCTCATTATTCAATCATTGCAGTTTAATTTTTAGTCTTTTTCTTTCCATAACTTACGCAAAAAATGTGCTGCCATTTTAGGACGCCGATCACGAGTAAAAACACCTTTATAATTCATTGAACCCATTCTAGTAATCCCTTGAGATGTTTTAAAATCGCAAAGATTCCACACATGTTCACCTACTACATAAGGTTTACTCCGACAGACTTCAATATATTTTTTTATGAATTCAGTTTGGTATTCTTCGCTAAACATTTCGGGGGGTTGAGAATGGCATCCAGGAATTGTGTCTGCTCCAAATTCACTTAAAATAATTGGTTTGCGATATTGTTCATATAATTTGTCCATCTCTTTTGAAAGATTTTCGCATCCTTCATCAATATTTCCTGGTTCCAAATACCAACCATAATAGCGATTGATACATAATACATCACAGAATTCAAAAGCTCTTTCTTTCACACCCATCATATTTACAACAGTAATGAGTCTTGTACTATCTAACTCTCTTGCTTTATCGTAAAGCACCTTAAAGAATTCCCCAGATTTCAAACTGTTATGGGGTTCGTTTGCCAAGCTCCATATTATAACGCTTGGATGGTTTTTATCTCTCTTTATCAATTCCTCAATGTATTGATTGCATAATTCTAGTTGTCTATCAATTACATCTTTACTAAATGTGAGACCTACGGCAGGAATTTCGTCAATGACTAAAAAACCAAGACGATCTGCTAAATCCATCATTTGTTCTGAGTACGGATAATGCGAAGTTCGGAAGGAGTTAGCTCCGATCCAATTCATCAAAGAGTAGTCTTTGATTATTATTGCAGGAACGTAACCTTTCCCTGTAATTGGAAAATCCTCGTGACGCCCAAATCCTGTTAAATAAACGGGTTTACCATTTAGTAGCAACTCGTATCCATCTACTTCGATAGTCCGAATTCCTACTTTAAGCGAATAAGAATCTATTATAGTATCCTCCTTAATAATGTCAACGGTTAGATCGTATAAATTGGGCGAATCTATGCTCCAAAACTTCGCTCCATTTACTTCTAAAATAATTTTTTGAATATTGTGCTCTATTTTCGAGGTATTAGTTATTTCTGATCCAAATCCTTTTAGATAGAGATTCACATAGGCATCATTAACTCCCGTAGTTTCTATTGTAACATCTAAAATTCCCGTTATATCGTTTATAGATGTTCTAACAGTTATGTCTCTTATTCCTTCGTTAGGAATAGAATATAGCAATACCGGTCTATGAATTCCGCAGAATGGATAAAAGTCATAGTTAGTTTGAGGATTGTTCATTGGACGCCCACTCGGTGGTACGTGTTTGTGAGATAATCTCCCGTCTACTCTAACAACAAGAAGATTATCTTCCGATACGATATTGTTAGATATATCATATTCGAAAGGTAGATGTCCCCCTTCGTGATGTCCTACTGGTTCTCTATTTAACCACACATCGGATAAGTAATTAACCGAACCAAACCTAATCATGGTTTTCTTTGAATCCCATTCCCATGATTTCTTAAATTTTAGTTGATACCAAGCAGGTCCTAAAAAATCTCGGTCGTCAGCAAATTGATCGTTCCAACTGGCAGGTACGGCTATTGGACATCCATTTTTAAATCCCTTGGTCCAATCTTCTCTAACTCCTTTATCATCAGAGTCAAATCGAAATTCCCAAAATCCAGATAGGTCAAAAAAATGGCGATACTTATTTCCTTGTGGATAAAGCATTAAAATTCCTCTTTAAGAGTAATAAATTACAAAAAACTTCTTAAAATATTAATATAATTTTTTTCGAACATATAGCAAAATGTAAAAAAGACTAAGACATTATAGTGTTATTTCTTTAGTTTCGAGAACTGTTTTATAGATAATGAGTATAGTATCTTTAATTGTTTCAGGATTCTGTTGTTTTGAATCAGGAATTATTTCCGTGGGCTGAAGAATAATTGGGATTTTGCTTTTCCTTGAATCATTAGTTATAATTGAGGTAAATCCAATTGATCTTCCGCTAGACCAAATATTTTTAGGATTCCAAATAGGAAACTCAAGACCAAATCTTGGTAGCTCGTTAGATGAATGAAAATTATCGATAATTCTTTTTTGAACTCCATAATTAATTTTTTCAACGAGTTCAAACGTTAGAGCCCAAAAAGGTGCGAATAACCACAATGATTCTGACTCATCTTCTACCAAGATTGTCCCTAAAACAATTATACGAAAATTTGATACGTATATTCTTCCTTTAATTTGCCTACTCTTAAAAGAAAAAATTCCTATAAAGTAGGTTATAATTTGTTCATTTTCATATAGACAATAATTATCGAGAATAAATTTTTCCAGCTTAGCACATTGATGGGTAGTTAGAAATGTAGCGACACTTGAATTATAAAATTTTAAAAATTTTAAATTGAAGAGATCTGGATTTTTAAGTAAAAGGTCTCCAAAGAAATTATAGAAAAATTCGACATTTATAGCATTTACTTTGTTATAAACTGTTTTTAATATTTTCATAACTGAATAATAGTCTTTTTTATGAATAGAATCAGCGATTTCATCCCACTTATTTGCTAAGAAATAATTTAATTCATCTGAATCGTAAGAAACAACACCTAACAATTTTTTACAATACGCTACTGCAGCTTGTGGTCTGTTTTCTATTGGTCCTAATTGAGTCTTGGCCCAAACATCAACTGGATTGCCAAAAAGACCTAACATATTCAACTCATCTAAATTTTGTAAACCTTTGATCTCTGTAATCTGATTATCCCATAAATGAAGTTCTTTCAACTTCTTCAAAGATTCAAGGCCTTTTATTTCTGTAATTTGATTATTATCTAGATTTAAACTTTCTAATTTTGAAAGGTTTTTGATTCCTTTAATCTCTGAAATTTTATTGCTTTTTAAAGACAAGCTTTTTAAATTGATTAAATTATCGAGCCCTTTAATTTCTGAAATTTGATTATTATCAAGATTTAAAGTATAAAGATCTTGTAGTTGATCGAGGCCTTGAATTTGCGTTATATCGGGTATCTTCTTATTTGAGATATTTAGTGACGACCTTCCATCTTTTTGCTTTATTACTTTATATTGTTTCTTATTATAAATTACAGACATGAATAGTAGTATGAATTTTATTTTGACTATATGGTAGTAATTTATTAAAGTAGGTATTTAAATGTTTTTGCTAAGTTGATTACCAGAAAAAGTTTAATACCACGAGCACTATCAAGAGTTAGAAGAATTTCAGAAGAGAAAAAACTTCTTAAAATATTAATATAATTAAATCCTCTCAACTAAAGTAAAGTCTGAACAAACAAACATTTAAGAGGTTTGATGCCAATTACCGTTTATAGCCAACCGTTCTTTAGTTAAATCTTCAATGTAATTGATTATTTCTTCCTTAGAAAAACTTTCTAAATTTCTTAAGCTATTAAATACTAATTTAGACTTTTAAATGACCATTTTATTACGGAGTGTTTTAATCTTTATACATATTTGTTTAAAACTTATAAATTAATTATTCCTATATTTATTATATATTGAAATTCAAAATATTTTGTTTAAGAGAGAGTTAGGAGTTTAATGAGCTCGCAAATAAGTTGTCCGAAGTGTGGTAAGGCAAATGTTATTAAAAATAAATATTGTATCGAATGTGGATTTCATTTTGAAGGAAATAATTTTGTTGAGTTTCAAATAGTTGAAAATTTAAAAACAGGTCTCTATTCAAGCATAATATGCATCATGATTTTTGTCGCTTTTATGATCTTAATAACTGTTGGAATTATATTTGAATATGGCCTATATGGATATATTTCAATTCCAATAATTTGGCCAATCACTATAGGTTTTTTAGTGTGGGCAAAATATTATTTCAAAGGGCTTTCAAAGGATAGGAGATTTACAATTACTAAAGATTATATTGAAATAATTGTTCCTCTTAAGCCTGCCTTTCAAATTAAATGGTCTGAATTTGATTCTATTGAAATCACAAAACGAGTCTCAATGACAACAATACCAACTGGAGATGTAATTATATTAGGACCTAGTTTTGTATACTTTAACTTGATTTTTAAAGGAAAAAATATAGATCGCAGTTATGAATTTGAGTCAGGAAAAGATTTTAAAATGAGATCGAGAAAAAAAATAGTAATTGCTTTAGAACAATCCTCTAAAGAAAGAGGAAAGGATTTTACACGATGGAGATAGTCGGACAGGAAGAGGATAAAAAAGGCATATATTTAGTATGTAAAGGATAGTTAAAATTAAATATTTTAGTTTTAAAAGAGACTTATAGTAATGTCTGAGTGAACATTATTATCTTATCTTTGATTAATTTTTCGGATGTTAACCTTTTATCTCCAACATCTACATCAATTAGAAGCATTGGAATACCAACCTCATTCTTTAAAGCTTCTCGAAGAATTTGAGGGATACTTCCGAACTGTTTGCATCCTAAATGAGATGTGAAGATAAAACAATCTGCTTGATACTCTTTCGCTAATTTAACACAATCTTCGATGAACGGATAATAAAATTCTGCAGATTGTTTAACCATGGGAGCTTCCATTGTTTTCACTGCCATTCCATATAACATAGTTTCCAAATCTGAAGTAGTATCTATTGGTTCAGCAAAATTATAATTAAAGATGTCAAAAAGAATTGACATGCCAAGTTCTCTATCAAGCCATTCGCATAAAGATAGATCAAAGAAAATTATCATATAAGGCCATATACTTCTTATTTTTTCTTCCCTTCCATGATGTTGCTTCCTTTTATATCGCTCTCTGCCTATTTTTAACATATCTTCATAAAACTTAACTTTCTCTTGACGACCAGATAAATATATGGATGCTGCGGCTGCCATAGGATTAAACATGTTTTCGATAGGGCAAGGTACCGCTCTTTTTAGTTCAAAAATTTCTAATTGAGTTGTATAAATCTGGTTTTCCAATTCTAATACTTCTCTCAATTGGTCATAATTGGGTTTTTGTCCTATCACTTTTCCTAATTCTTCTAAACCTAATCTAATTTGTTCTCCATAGTATACATAGCTTTTTTCTTCTTTTAAAAAAGGCAAATCAGGTGTAATTAGAGGTATATTTTTATGATATTTGAAGAAGGGGTAGGATGCATAAGTATTATCACACGGCGCAGTGGGGGTTATTATTGCATCAAATCTGAACAAATCATCAAGAGTCATACCCATTGATCCTTTTTGTGATGAACATGTATGAAAAGGATGACCCCAATGTGTTATCAGATCGTAATATGGTTCTGAACCATCTGGTAATAGCGCAGATAATAAATAGGATGTTGATTCAATACAAATAGGGACGCAATCAAAACAATAAAGAAATTCTGTTGGAAAAGCAAAATGGTGTCCAATAATGGGCCAGCCATCACCCGCTTTTTCAATCATATCGTTTACGACATCCTTCACATATTTTAACCCTAGCCTTAACGAGGGAATACCATGATCAGGCAAAATTGCATCTACAAGTCCATGAGTCCCTGAGATTGCTTCGTAAAGCATTTTATACGGGATTATCCTATTTTCTAACTCTGCTCTATTCACCATAATGTTCTCCATAAACTAATATTGCTCATTAAGATTATTAAAGTAATGTTTGGGCAAATAAGCTTATTTTTTCTTTAAACATTTTTAAAGAGGTCATCCGAGCGTCACCGACATCGAATTCAATAATTAACGTAGGTATTCCAAGTTCATCCATTAAAGCTTCCCGCAAGATTTTTGGAATAGATCCGAATTGCTTACAAGCCAAACTTTGAGTATAAATAAAACAGTCCGCTTTGAACTCTTTTGCCATTTTCAAACAATCGTCGATAAAGGGATAGTAAAAATCTGTAGATTGTTTTATCATTGGCCAACTCATCCCTTTTTTAGCCATACCATAGAATAATGTTTCTAAGTCGGAACTTGTATCAATAGGATCAAAAAAGTTATAATTGAAGATATCAAACAAGATACTCATACCTAATTCTCTATCTAACCACTCACATAACGAAATATCAAAAAAAGTTAACATATAAGGCCAGATAGACCGAATTCTCTCCTCTCTACCATGATGAAAACCGTTCTTATATCTTTTTTTAGCGATATTCAACATTTCTTCGTAAAAATGAAGATTTTCTTGAGTCCCTGATGTAATAATTGATGTAGCGGCAGAAACGGGATTAAACATATTTTCTATTGGGCTTGGTTCTGATTTAATAAGATCGAAAAGTTCCAATTTCGTATGAAGAACTTGATTTTCTATAGCAATCCCTTTTCTTAGCCTCTCATATTGGGGTTCTTGTCCGATTGTTTTTCCGAGCTTGTTTAAGCTTATTTTAATTTGCTCAGCATAATATTTATAACTTTTTTCTTCCCGTAAAAAAGGTAGGTCAGCTATGATTAGGGGGACTCCTATATGGTGTCTGAAAAATGGATAAGACGCACAAGTAGAATCACAGGGGGCTGTAGGCGTAATTATTGCATCAAATCTAAAAAGATCGTCAAGACTCATACCCATTACGCCTTTTTGGGCAGTGCATGTATGAAAAGGGTGACCCCAATTACCCATTGAATCATAATAATTCTCGATTCCATTTAATAGTAATGTACCTAAAAAATATCCAGTTCCTTCAAGACATATTGGTACGCAATCAAAGCAAGATAAATAATCTGCAGGAAAAGCAAAATGATATCCTATTACAGGAGCACCTTCCCTTGCTTTTTCAATATATTTTTCAAGCACCTTTTTTATATCTTTTAATCCAATTCTTAGCGAAGGTATTCCACTTTCGGGTAAAATTCGTTCGACTAATTCCTGAGTTGAAGATACAGCTTGTAATAGCATTTTATATGGAATTATTTTGTTTTCATTTTCAACTGGATTAACCATATTATTATCCCCTAAATTGATGTTCATTTAATCATTTCTACAAATGCTTCTATGCGTGTTTGCAAGCGAGTAGTGTCTGATTGAAAATGTTCTCTATCAATGTTTATTACAGGGATATTTAATTCCTTTAATTCGTGTACAAATAACATATTATCACATCCGTGAAGATCGCAATTATTTATTCGCTGTAAAATTATGCCGTCAATTTTTGCTTTTCTAATTTCTTCTTTAATAAAATTAAGTCGCCTATCGTGATCATCCATCATTCTTGGGCAAGATAACCTATAATAGAGTCGTTTTGAAAGACTTTTTAAAGGATTTTTACTATTTTCCAAATCAACATTATCAGTGAAATATCTTGTTCCAAAGCATAGGAAATCAGAAACTATTATAGCTCCAGAATTCTCAATAATTTTAGTAAAAAAGAGATTGTCTAATTCGCTTCCAACAAGCATGATTCTTTTGGATTCAGTTTTTATCCCCTCACTTTCTTTAAGGAATTCATATATCCTTTTAAGTTCTTTATTGGCCAAATTTTTTGGTATCGAAGAATTACTCATTGAAATCTGCAAAGCTTCAGTACCATTAAGTTTTGGTACATTTTGTATTCTAAGTTCATGAATTTTCTTTAACATATCTCTATTTTTATTATAAATTTTAATGGAATTGATAAGGGATTCATCAGAAATTTGATTACTACTACCACTATAAGTCTGGTCTAATTCATTTTTTAACTCTTTTATCTCTTCATAATACCAATTAAAACCTTCTTCTGTAAGAATATGTGGCATTGCGAGATAGAACCTTGGAACCTCTTTCTTAAAATCTTCTCTGTTAAACACTTTCATATCAAATAATTCGAACATCCTTCGAGAATGATCACAAGAGTTACAGATAACTAATCCATCTAAAAAATCGTACATACCTCTTAGAGCCATATCTAAAGTGGCTCTAACGAAGGAACATGTAAACCGAACCATATATGTGTCTCCCAGATCAGTATCTTCATGACCTGTAGATCTAATTCTGTACGGTAACAATTTTGCTGCAAATAAGAGTTCCTCAGGGATATAAGTACAATAATGCCCTAATACTTTATTACCTTCTGCCTGCCATTTTGTAATGTAAGGATTTATAATAGTATTTGATAATTTTAAGAAAGGATCATTCCCTAAATTCATTTGCCATCATCTTCATATACTGGTTTTATATACTTCATGTTTTCCAATCATTAAACACCTTGTAAGTTTAATTGCAGCTATATAAGAGCCTTTAATTTTGATTTTTCTTGGAATTAAATATTTTAAAAGTTTAATTAAACCAAATAAATTTGCTTTAGATCTAATTATGCTACTTAAAACCTTTATTATGTTTTCCTCTTTTACATTAATAGTAATTTTAGCTATTGGATTTTTAGCTTTTTCTGCATAGCATTCAAAATTTGCCCTCTCGGACGAAAGGATAAATGTGATATAACCTTTTAGGTCCTTCAAATGCATCTCAATTTCTTGAGTCTCTAGTTTACCAATTTTTCTAAATGGTTCGTCTAGACCAAACAAGTCTACAAGCATTTTCGCTAATCTAGCAATATTGAGAACTTTTGTTT
>Ga0307376_10001636_pt1 | contig 23591 bp, 15 predicted proteins | sample TR2MG_FD_202536 | JGI IMG/M metagenome (GOLD analysis project Ga0307376, IMG submission 202536) | Soil microbial communities from Risofladan, Vaasa, Finland - TR-2 | ecosystem: Environmental > Terrestrial > Soil > Coastal area > Acid sulfate soil | place: Finland: Risofladan, Vaasa | collected...
GCAGGTCTGCCGGCGCGAGATTGACGGTGATGCGGCGCGCGGGGAAATCGAACTGGCAGTTTTGCAGTGCGGCACGCACGCGATCCTTGCTTTCTTTTACTTCGGTTTCAGGCAGGCCCACGATCGTGAAGTTGGGCAGGCCGTTGGCGATGTGCACCTCGACGGTGACCAGGGCCGCTTCCATGCCGGAAAGCGCGCGGCTGTAGAGCACAGCCAGGCTCACAAGTGCCCCCTAAAACTCAAAGTTTCGTCGCCACACTGCGTTGCGCTCAAAAAATCTTGCTTACATATACTCACATATGCAGCGCTGCGATTTTTATCACGCGCCTTGTCTGGCTTATAACCAGCCACTTGGCTGCCGTTATTTGGCGGCCTAGTGGAATGGCTATAACCAATGACTTGCACGGCGTGTTGTGCCGGCTTAGTCAGATGGCTAGTAGGCCCATCAGTAGTTTCATCAGAAATTTGAATTTTCAGGGGCACTTGATATTGGTTGATTCAAGTGAATTGCTTAGATTTTGCTTCCAGTTCCGCGACACGCGCTTCCAGTGCGGTCAGCTTTTCCCGGGTGCGCGTTAGTACCTGGGCCTGCACATCGAATTCTTCCCGGGTTACCAAATCGAGCTTTGCGAAGCCCTGGGTGAGCAGGGCGCGTATGTTCTTTTCGATGTCTTTGGCGGGGCCGCTATTGGCTGCCTCGCCTAATTTGGCTGAAAGATCCTCAAAAATTTTCGCGTTCAACATGGCTTTACTCCAAAAGATTGGTCATGACGTCCAGTGTAGCAAAATTCACTTTACCCAGATGCCCGGCAGGGAATTCAGTAGCTGCACACAAGCGGTGCGCAACGCTGCCTGAGCGCATGGAATTGGTGCGTGAATGTTTTGTTACAAACAGCACTGCTTCATATCTATATGTTTAAAAAAGGTAAAAATCTTTGGCACGCATTCTGCTGATAAGCACTTGCGGAAATATTCACCCCCGCTTGTTAACTTAACCATAAAAGGAACACATCATGATGAAACGCAAAATATTGAACTCGTTGATCCTGGCTGCCCTGGCCGTACCTGCTGTGGCGATGGCTGATACCGCACCCGCTTCGCCTTTTTCCGGAAACGTTGCTCTTACTACCGACTACCTGTATCGCGGCATTACGCAAACTGATCACGGAGGCGCCATACAGGGTGGCTACGACTACGTAAATCCCAACGGTTTCTACGCAGGTGTGTGGGGTTCGAACATCAGCTGGTTGTATGACGGCGGTTATACCGGCGGTTCCAGCCTGGAACTGGATACCTATGCCGGGTATAACGGCAGTTTCGCGACCGACTACAGCTACAGTGTGGGCTTTTTGCGTTACAACTACGGCGGCAATTCCAGTGCCGCAGCTATTGCAAATGCCGATACCAATGAATTCAACGCTTCGATCGGCTGGAAAACCGTGTCACTCAAATACTCCCGCAGCACCGGCAATCTGTTTGGTTTTGCCAATTCTTCCGGTTCCGGTTACCTGGAGTTGAACGGCACTTACACGCTGGCAGGTCCGGCTGTCGACCTGAGCGGGCACTTTGGCAAGCAAACAGTCGCTAATGATGGTGCTGCATCATACAAAGACTACAACGTGAAAGCTGCCAAGGCATTCGGTGCGTATACATGGGCCTTCATGATCAGCAAGACTGATCTGACCGGTTACGATAAAGCCAGGGGCGTGCTGTCCGTATCGCACTCGATGTAATCAATTACCGGGCGGGAATTTTCCCGCCCACACAAAGGAGAAAGCTATGAAGATGGTCGTCGCTATCATCAAGCCGTTCAAGCTCGACGAGGTGCGTGAAGCCCTTTCCGCCATAGGCGTGCAAGGCATCACCGTTACCGAAGTCAAGGGCTTTGGCCGGCAAAAGGGGCATACCGAGCTGTATCGCGGTGCGGAGTATGTGGTGGATTTTTTGCCTAAAGTAAAACTGGAAGCCGCTGTGCAAAGCGAAATGCTCGATCGCGTCGTCGAAGCGATCGAGAAGGCGGCCAATACCGGCAAGATCGGCGACGGCAAGATTTTCGTTTCCGACCTCGAACAAGTCATCCGCATCCGCACCGGTGAATCCGGCGCAGAAGCGTTGTAAGGAGAACCACATGAAAAAATTATTTGCACTCTTTACTATGCTGGTATTGCTGGGCGGGTTCGCAGCGCCGTCTTTTGCAGATGATGCAGCGGCTCCGGCAGCAGCTCCTGCTGCGGCAGCGGCTCCAGCACCAGCAGCAGCTCCTGCTGCGGCACCCGCCGCCGCACCCAGCCCGTCAGCCTTTATCAATAGCGGCGACAACGCGTGGATGATGACTTCCACCGCGCTGGTATTGCTGATGACCATCCCGGGCCTGGCGCTGTTCTACGGCGGCATGGTGCGCAAGAAAAACGTGCTGGCCACGGTGATGCAAAGCTTTGCCATCACCTGTCTGGTGACCATACTCTGGATGATCGTCGGCTACAGTCTGGCGTTTACCGGCGGTAACGCGTTCATGGGCGGATTGAGCAGGTTCTTCCTGACCGGCATGGGATTGGACGCGGTTAATCCGCTGGCCGGAACGATCCCGGAAACCACATTCATGACCTTCCAGATGACTTTCGCGATCATCACCCCGGCACTGATTGCCGGTGCCTTCGCAGACCGCATGAAGTTCTCCGCGATGCTATGGTTCATGGGTATCTGGTTGCTGGCCGTGTATGCACCGATCGCCCACATGGTATGGGGACCCGGCGGCTGGTTGGGTGGTGACGGCGTACTGGACTTTGCCGGTGGTACCGTGGTTCATATCAATGCCGGTATAGCAGGTCTGATGGCTGCGCTGGTGATGGGCAAGCGCCTGGGTTATGGCAAAGAAGTGATGGCGCCGCACAATCTGGTGCTGACCATGATCGGTGCATCGCTGCTGTGGGTGGGCTGGTTCGGCTTTAACGCCGGCTCGGCAGGCGGTGCAAGTGACCGTGCCGGTATGGCCATGGCCGTGACCCAGATCGCTACTGCAGCGGCAGCCGTTGCCTGGATGTTTGCCGAATGGATCGCCAAGGGCAAGCCCAGCGTGCTCGGTATCTGCTCGGGTGCAGTCGCAGGCCTGGTGGCCATTACCCCGGCTTCGGGTTTTGTAGGCCCGACCGGCGCCCTGGTAATCGGTATCGCGGCTGGTGTGATCTGCTTCTTTACCGCCGTCTATATGAAAAACTTCTTCGGCTACGACGACTCGCTGGATGCGTTTGGTGTCCATGCAATCGGCGGCATCATCGGTGCGATGTTGACCGGCGTGTTTGCGGTGAAGGCGATAGGCGGTACTTCCGGCTGGCTGGAAGGCAACTTTGACCAGGTGCTGATCCAGGGCAAGGGTGTATTGGTCACGGTCGTCTATGACGCTGTGGTTACCTTCATCATTCTCAAGGTGATCGACATGGTCATCGGTCTGCGTGTCACCGAAGAACAGGAACGTGAAGGTTTGGACGTGTCACTGCACGGTGAACGTGTGGAATGATAGTTTAAAGACCGCAAACGGGTGCCGGTGGTGCCCGTTGCAGGTCCACAGAATTGTAAACCTCCCCGAAGCGCAAGCTTCGATTAAGGGCACCGCAAGGTGCCCTCTTTTTTATATATCGAAAAGTGGTTGGCTGAATCAGCAGAACCGTACCGCATGAAAGAATGTTGGGCTCGCTTATTGCTCGTTAACCAATGATTGCAAGGGGAACCCGAATTGAAACGAATTTTGATTATTGACGATATCAGAGATCGGGCCGCATGGCTGAAGGCCAGCCTCGAGCTGGCCGGGTTCGATGTCGTCGGGCTGCTGGCCTGGGAGCAGGTGGACGAACATTCGATCCAGGGGGCGTTGGCGGATGTGATCATCGTCGATGCCGATGCGCCGGGACGGGACACGCTGGAGCAGATCAGCCTGATGTCCACCACACTGGAAAAACCGGTGGTGGTGCTGGGCGCACAAAATGACCAGCACAGTATCCGGGAAGCGATGCGTGCCGGCGTCAGCGCCTATGTGGCGCATAACATCCAGGGCGAGGACCTGAGCGGCATCATCCATGTGGCCGCTGCGCGTTTTGCCGAACACAAAAAGCTGCGCGACGAACTGAAGGAAGCCAAAAACCAGCTGTCGGAACGCAAGCTGGTTGATCGTGCCAAGGCCATACTGATGGCGGATCACGGCTATAGCGAACCGGATGCCTACAAGCGTATGCGCAACATGGCAATGAACAAGGGAAAACGTCTGTCCGAAATTGCCGAGGCCATCCTCATGGCCAAGGACCTGAGTATCTGATTTTGTAGAAGGCAAAAGCAACCCGTAGGAGCAGGCCATGCCCGCGAACAAAATTACATTCGCGGGCATGGCCCGGTGCCAATTCTGCATCTGCAACAGCAGATAGCAGATTGCCTACTTTTAGTGCTCCTACATAAGTGCGATTTAAATTTTAGGATTTCAATTTTAGCTTCGAGTACCTGAATATCGCCATTTGGGTGCACAGTCGCAAGGAAATGCACCAAAGTGTTGCGGGCTGAGGATTCGTTACACGGGTTTCCCAATCACAATATCTGCCCGCATCCCTTTATTTACGCAAATTCAAGCGGCAAACGAAATTTTGGCACAGGTATTGCGAAGTATTTTGCCGTAAGCGGATCAATGTCGATCCGACACGAGTTTGAACGGACAAAGGCGTCCCGCTGCGTTTATGCGCAGCAGGGCGCCTTTTTATTTTCGGGTTGTTGATTTGGCAACAAACTATTTAAAGGAGCAATCAAAATGGCATCAGGATTCTGGCAGGCGGGGCACAGGCCGACGTTGTTCGCGGCGTTCTTGTATTTCGATTTGAGCTTCATGGTGTGGGTGATACTGGGTCCGCTCGGTGTGCAGATCGCCAACGATCTCGGGCTTAGCCCGGCGCAAAAAGGCTTGATGGTGGCGACGCCGGTATTGTCGGGTGCGTTATTGCGCATCGTGATGGGCATCATGGTCGATCATTTGAAACCCAAGCTGGCCGGCGCCATCGGCCAGATAATCGTGATTGCTGCGCTGGCACTTGCCTGGGCCCTGGGCGTCCACAGCTTCCACCAAGTGCTGGTATTGGGCGTGATGCTGGGCGTTGCGGGCGCTTCGTTTGCGGTCGCGCTGCCGCTGGCATCGCGCTGGTATCCGCCGGAACATCAGGGCACCGCGCTCGGCATCGCCGGTGCAGGCAATTCCGGAACGGTATTTGCGGCCTTGTTCGCGCCGTTGCTGGCGACATATTACGGCTGGCAGAATGTACTCGGAATGGCTGTACTTCCCCTGTCTGTGGTGTTCATCGCCTATCTGGCGATGGCAAAAAACAGTCCGGAATGCCCGCCGCCAAAATCGCTGGCTGATTACTTCAAGATACTGAAAGACAAGGACGCGTGGTGGTTCATGTTTTTCTACAGCGTGACGTTCGGCGGCTTCGTAGGGCTGGCAGCCTCGCTGACGATCTATTTCAATACACAGTATGGGCTGAGCCCGGTGATCGCGGGCTACTTCACCGCGGCCTGCGTGTTCGCCGGCTCCATGGTGAGGCCGATGGGCGGAATGGTGGCAGACCGGGTCGGCGGCATCCGTTCGCTGTCGATGATGTACGTGGTGGCGGCCGTGTTTCTCGCGATCGTCAGTATCGGCTTGCCCAATGCGTGGCTGGCATTGGCGGCGTTCGTCGTTGCGATGGTTGCGCTCGGCATGGGCAACGGTGCGGTATTCCAGCTGGTGCCGCAGCGTTTCCGCAAGGAGATCGGCGTGATGACCGGCCTGGTCGGCATGGCGGGCGGCGTGGGCGGCTTCTATCTGGCCTCGAGTCTGGGCTATGCCAAGCAACTGACCGGCAACTACCAGATCGGCTTCCTGATCTTTGCCGGCCTGGCGGTACTCGCGCTGCTTGGCCTGCTGGGCGTCAAGACCCGCTGGCGCACCACCTGGGGTTCATCCGCGCTGACTTTGGCCAAGGTATGAGTTCACCAGGTGAATCAGACTGAACACATGTCACTCAAGATCATCCTGGGCCAAACCAGCGAAACCGGGCAGCGCGAGCGCAACGAGGATTTTTTCGGGGCGACCACGCCGACCGGCGAACAGCTCGCCACCAAGGGCGTGCTGCTCGCGGTGGCGGACGGCGTCGGCGGTAATGCCGGCGGGCGCGAGGCGGCAGAGATGACGGTGCGCGGCGTGCTGTCCGATTACTATGCGACGCCGGAAACGCTCGGTGTCGCCACCGCGCTGGACAAGGTGCTGACGGCGCTGAACCGCTGGGTGATCTCGCAGGCGAGCAGCCATTATGCAATGTCCGGGATGGCCACCACGCTGTCGCTGCTGGTGCTGCGCGGCCGGCACTACACGCTGGCGCATGTCGGCGACAGCCGCATCTACCTGCTGCGCAACGGCGAGCTGAAACAGCTCACCACCGACCATGTGTGGGATCGCCCGGACATGCGCCACGTGCTCAAGCGCGCGATCGGCCTCGACCAGCAACTTCTGGTAGATTATGCCGAGGGCGAGCTGCAGACCGGTGATGTGTTTGCACTGATGAGCGACGGTGTGTGGGAACGCCTCGGGCAAAAACGCATACACGAGACCATGCAGCTCTACCAATCCCCGCAGTTGGCCGCGGACAACCTGGTCAAGCGCGCACTGGCCGAAGGCAGCCACGACAACGCGACCGCGCTGGTGGTGCGGATCGGGCAGGTCGGCGATGAAAACCTCGCTGACCTGCTGGAAGGAGCAAAGCGCCTGGACCTGCCGCCGCGCCTCAAGGCTGGAGAACAATTGGATGATTTCGAGGTGATCGAGCTGCTGTACGAATCGCGCGCCAGCCTGATCTACCGCGTCAAGAACCTGCTCAGTGGCCAGCTGTGCGTGCTCAAGACCCTGCAGCCGCTGCTCGCCGGCGACATCGAAAGCTACAACGGGCTGCTCAATGAAGAGTGGCTCGGCAAGCGTGTGGTCGCCCATTATTTTCCGCAGGTGTTGCCGGTCCCGGCTGAGCGGCGCAGCTGTCTTTATTACGTGATGAGCTGGCATCCCGGTGCCACGCTGCAACAAAAACTGGACAGCGGCCAGCACTTCTCCGCCGCCGATGTCGCCGGCATCGGCCTGCGCCTTGCGAAAGGGCTGGGCGCATTGCACCGCCTGAACATCGTGCACCGCGACATCAAGCCGGCCAACCTGCACCAGGGCGACGACGGCAAGCTGCGCATCCTCGACCTCGGTATCGCCACCAGCGCTGTGATTGGCGCGCAGATCAGCGGCAGTCCCGGCACGCCCAGCTTCATGGCGCCGGAATTGTTTGCCGGTGAGACCGCCAACACCCGCAGCGACCTTTACGCTGCCGGCGCCACGCTGTATCACCTGCTGACGCGGCGCTATCCCTATGGCGAAGTGGAACCGTTCCAGCACCCGCGTTTCGGCGACCCGGTGCCGCCGACGCGCTATCGCCCGGACCTACCGCAATGGCTGGAAAGTATCGTGCTGAAGGCCGTCGCACGCGACCCCGCGCAGCGATTTGAGACCGCAGAGGAAATGCTGCACGAACTGGAAGTCGGTGAACGCAGGCCGATCCTTCCGCTGCCCCCGACGCCGCTGCTGGGGCGCGACCCGCTGCTGGTGTGGAAATGGATCGCAGCCATTTCCTTGCTGGCCAATCTGGCACTGCTCTTCAAGTTGCTGGTTTGATCACGGTGCCGCAATAACGCACGAAAGAAAACCATCGCTAGCAAAACACGCAGGAGAAAATTTGAATGGCACAACTAGAAAAATACAATGCAGCAGATTATTACGTATCCGGCAGTGATGCGCCGGAACTCAAAGAGGTCAGGGTCGGCTTCATTCCGCTGACCGATTGCGCCTCGGTAGTGATCGCCTCGCTGATGAAATTCGACGAGAAATACGGCATCAAGATCATTCCCGTCAAACAGCCCTCATGGGCGGCAATACGCGACAAGGTGGTCAGCGGCCAACTGCAAGCTGCACAGGCGCTATATGGCCTGGTATACGGCGTGCACCTCGGCATCGGCGGGCTGCAAAAAGACATGGCCGTGCTGATGACCATCAACAACAACGGCCAGGGCATCTCGCTCGCCAGTCAGCTCAGGGACAAGGGCGTTACCGACGGACCGTCGCTGGCCAAGCTGATCAAGAAGCAGGACAGGGACTACACCTTTGCCCATACCTTTCCGACCGGCACCCATGCAATGTGGCTGTATTACTGGCTGGCCGGTTACGGCATCGACCCGCTCGCCGATATCAACACCATCACCGTGCCGCCGCCTCAGATGGTGATGAATGCGCGGCTCGGCAGCATGGACGGTTTTTGCGTGGGTGAACCGTGGAATGCGCGCGGCATCTACGACAAGGTAAGCTTCTCGGTGGCTTCGTCGCAGGATATCTGGCCCGACCATCCCGAAAAAGTATTGGGCGCGACCGCCGAATTCGTCGGGCAAAATCCCAACACCGCGCGCGCGCTCATCATGGCCATGCTCGATGCGGCGAAATTTATCGACACGCAGGCCAATCGTGCCAAGGTCGCGGAACTGATCGCGAGTCCCGATTACGTTGATGCGCCCGTCGAAGTCATCGCGGGGCGATTCATGGGCAATTATGCAGACGGTCTGGGCAAGACCTGGCATGACCCGAATCACATGAAGTTCTTCAACGACGGCAAAGTGCCGTTCCCCTATCTCTCGGACGGCATGTGGTTCCTCACCCAGTTCAAGCGCTGGGGTCTGCTCAAGCAACATCCGAACTATCTCGCTGTCGCCAAGCAGGTCAATTGCATCGAGCTATATCGGCAGGCGGCAGCGCAGTGTGGCGTGGCCGTGCCCGCTGAGGCGATGCGCAGTTCAAAATTGATGGATGGTGCGGTGTGGGATGGCAAAGATCCGAAGGGATATGCGGACAGTTTCGGGGTAAATATTCTGCAAGCCTGATCCGGATTTGTTACTCAAACGATTGATGCTTTAGAGCGGTATAGCGGCATGTCATTCGGGCAGCTGCCGATAACGCAACTCCAAGAATTTCAAACCAGGAATTTCAAATAAGACCGCCGCACTAATGCGGCGTCTCGTCTCGGCATATGGGATGCCAATTAGGTCAGTCAAAAAATGCTGACTCGGGTGAACTATAGGGAATGGATTATTGTAGGGTCGATAGGCACCTCCCACTAACAGTTAACATCTCAGAAACCCATAATCCGGAACCACAGCTATTTTATACGCTCAATTTCGGGTGGATTCAATCAAAAAATTAGCAAACTATCATTGCAAGAAAACGCAGGTCTTTGCTCAAGAAAGACCTGGTCGACACGGTCGTCGCCAAAAAGATCAGCAGCAGCGCAGCCCAACGTGGCCGTCCGCTGATGCGATGCGCAGTTCAAGGTTGATGGATGGCGCTGTGTGGTGTGGCAAGGAGGCTAAGGGGTATGCGGTTAGTTTTGAGGTACGTTCATGCTGAAATGAATAGGGCTCTAACCCTATGTTGTTTCTAATCAGTACCAAGCTTACATTGGTGCACCAACAAAACAAGGAGTTAGGTTAAAAGCCCAGCTCCTTTTTCTTTACTTAAGGTGTCCAGGGGATAAATCTGTGGGTAAACCAGAAAATCGCTAGGCACTTAAAATTGCCTCATCATTCCATGATGGCAGTCCATCAATTCAAAATATTTTGTCGATTGCCCAATGCCCAATAAAGAGAAATCATGAGGAAGCTAATCGTTCTCATTTCTTGTGTAAGCCAAAAGCTGCCACACCGTGCAAAAGCGAAGGACTTATACCGTCACCCCATTAGATGCCATCGAACCGCCCGCCCGCGCGCACCGCGCACTTGCGCGGACGCACGGACTGCTCGGTAGAACAATATTGCTGTAGTAGTAAATGCTATTAGTTGTTAATTTTAGGGTGTTGTATTTATAGCCCCTTGTTACTGAATGGTGGAACGATCAGCAGTTAACGGAGTTGACCGAAATCAGAACATGGTGAACGGCGACTTCGTGCCACAACACGTCTGTAAATATCAAATTAAAAACAGATCATCAACTGCTGTTTTTCAGAACCAATTGATGTACATTTCATGTGGCAATTCTGGCAGGAAAGATATCCTGCCTTGGAGTAGTATGGTTTTCAGTTGTCAGCGGAGCATCTTGAAATGAGTGAACTCGTATCGGCACTTGTTGGCATAGATTATCAGGTGGTATTCGACGCAAGCCCTGATGCGAGCTTTATCCTTAATTCGCTGGGCCAGATACTCTTTGCGAATCTGACGGCGATTCATCGATATGGTTTCAGCCTTGAAGAATTACAGCGTATGGATATTGCAGACCTGGCTGCACCGGACGCAAAAAATGAAGGTCCAATCAAGCTGAATTTGCCGCTGAAATCCGGGGAGATATACGAGTGGCGGTTCAGATTCAAGAACGGTAATGAACTGCCGGTAGAGATATTCCTTGAACCAATCACTTTTCATGGCGAAACCGTCTATCTTTCCAGGGTTCGCGATGTTACCCGGCGCAAAAATCTTGAAGCGGAACTGCAAAACAAAAAACATTTGCTAAATCGCATTCTGGACGCCGAGCACGGCACGGTCTACATCTACGACCTGACCGAACAACAATATGTCTATATCAACCGCCACCTGCTCTCAGCCTTTGGTTATACGCCTGAGCAGACAGAAGCAATGGGCCCTGAGCTGAGTCAAAGCATTCATCCGGACGACCAGACCAATATCGCGGCAAATCATGAACAATGGAGAAGTGCATTCGATGAGGAAATTCGCAAAAACGAATACCGTATAGAGCATGGTGAGGGTGGGTGGAGCTGGTTGATGAGCCAAGAGACTCCATATATCCGTGATGAGGGTGGAAGTGTAAGCCAGATACTCGGTATCGCGTATGACATTACAGTACGCAGGCGAGACGAAGCCCTGCTTGAAGGGCAGAATCAGCTGCTGGAAATGGTCTCATCCGGAATGCTTTTATCGGAAATACTTACGGCGCTGGTGAGGTTTATCGAGGAACAATCGCCCGGCATGCTGGGATCCATCCTGTTGCTTGATGAAGACGGAGTGCACGTCCGCCATGGCGCTGCGCCGAGTTTGCCGGCTGAGTTTATCGCGGCGGTGGACGGTCAGCCGATCGGACCGATTGCCGGATCGTGCGGCACCGCAGCCTACCGCAAGCAGGCGGTGTACGTGGAGGACATTGCTACCGACCCGCTTTGGGAAAATTACAAGACGGCGGCGTTGCCGCACGGGTTGCGCGCCAGCTGGTCCACGCCGATCTTTGACGCACAAGGGCAGGTGCTCGGCACGTTTGCGATGTATTACCGCCGGCCGGGACTGCCAAAGAAGGAACATCTGCAGCTCATCGATACCGCCACGCACATCGCCGCCATTGCGATCAGCCACTACAGAAAGGAAGAGGCGCTGTGTGAGAGTGAGGCTCGCTACCGCCAGCTATTCGAATATGCGCCGGACGGGATCGCCATCAGCGATTTTGAGGGTTACTACCATGATGCAAATGTGAGCATGTGCAGAATGCTCGGTTATACCCGTGACGAAATGCTCGAATTGAACGCCGCGGACATCGTTTCCTCGACGGAAAAACAACATATTGAGTCGGCGAGAGATGGGATTAAAGCCAGCTCTGATTATCAGCGGGAATGGCAATTTCGGCGGAAGGACGGTTCGGTCTTTTCGGCAGAAGTAAAGGCGACCATGATGCCTGACGGTAAAGTGCTAGGGATGATCCGCGACATCACCGAACGAAAAACCGCAGAGGCCAAGATGCAGCGATTAACACAGCTATATGCGGCGCTTAGTCAATGCAACCAGGCTATCGTGCGATGCAGCGACGAAGCGGAATTGCTGCCCATCATCTGCCAAGACGCTGTCAAATTCGGCGGCATGAAAATGGCATGGATTGGCATGATTGAGCCGGCCAGCATGTTGGTCAAGCCGGTTTCTTCATTCGGTTCCGGTACCGAGTTTCTGGATGGGATCGAGGTCTCGATAGATGAAATGAACCCGACCGGACGCGGGCCGACTGGCACCGCGATCCGTGAAATAAGGCCCGTATGGTGCCAGGATTTTCAGCATGACCCTTCACTTGCTGCCTGGCACGAACGCGCAGCAAAATTTGGCTGGGGCGCTGTAGCTTCGCTTCCACTGTATCGCAACGGTGTCGTCATCGGGTCATTCATCCTGTATGCCGGTGAAGCGTATGCGTTTGATGAGTCGGTGCAGGCCCTTCTGGTCGAAATGGCGATGGACATCAGCTTTGCTCTGAATCGATTTGATAATGAAAATCAACGCAAGCTGGCAGAAGAAAAGGCCCATTATCTGGCGTTCTATGATTCCCTTACGGGCTTGCCCAATCGGCGGCTGCTCATGGATCGGCTTGAACATGCGCTGGATTCCAGTGCGCGTATAGCCAGATCAGGCGCGTTATTGATTATCGACCTGGACAATTTCAAATCCCTAAACGACAACCTCGGTCATCATGTTGGTGACTTGTATTTGCAGCAGATTGCGCAACGTCTGACTACCTGCGTGCGAGACGGCGACACCGTGGCTCGCCTGGGCGGCGACGAATTCGTGGTGCTGCTGGAAAATCTCAGCGAGCAACCCTTGGAAGCGGCGACACAGACCGAAGTCATCGGCGAGAAAGTGCTTGCTTCCCTCAGTCAACCTTATCAACTTGAAACTCTCCAATATCAAGGTACCACCAGCATCGGGGCAACCCTGTTCACCGGCTACTCGCTGGCGACGGAAGAACTGCTGAAACAGGCCGACATCGCCATGTACCAAGCCAAGAAAGCCGGACGCAATGCCGTGCGCTTCTTCGATCAACAAATGCAGGCAAGTATCACCAGCCGTTTCTCGCTCGAGAGCGAATTACGCAAGGCACTGGAAAATCATGAATTCCAGCTGTTTTACCAGATTCAGGTGGACAACATGAATCGACCCTTGGGGGCCGAGGTATTGATCCGCTGGATACATCCCTTACGCGGAATGGTGCCTCCTCTGGAATTCATTCCGTTGGCTGAAGAAACAGGGCTGATCCTACCTATTGGGCAATGGGTGCTGGAGACGGCCTGTGCCCAGATAAGGTTATGGCAGGAAGAAGCGCCTACCATGGATTTGGTGCTGGCGGTGAACGTGAGTGCCAGACAGTTCTTCCAGGCTGATTTCGTGACGCAAGTCGAAGATGCCGTGCAACGCCATGGCATTATCCCCAGGCTGCTCAAGCTGGAACTCACTGAAGGTATGTTACTAGAGAATATCGAAGAGACCATTGCAACCATGAACACATTGAAAGAAATCGGCATTCAGTTCTCTTTGGACGACTTCGGTACCGGCTATTCATCGCTGCAATACCTCAAAAAGCTACCACTGGACCAGATCAAGATCGATCAATCGTTTGTACGTGATATCGCCAGTGATCCAAACGATGCCGCTATCGTGCAGACCATTATCGCAATGGCCAATACCTTGGGGTTCAATGTGATTGCGGAAGGGGTAGAAAACGAGGTGCAACGCGAGTTTCTTGAACTGCGCGGTTGCACACACTACCAAGGCTATCTGTTTGGCAGGCCAATGCCGATTGAGCAGTTCGAGGCGTTACTGAAACAGGGCTGATTGCTGTCGATGTTTGGCATCTACTTTGAATTTTGAATGACTGTAAGGCGATGTGTACCTACCGCAGAAGCAATCGTCCGCCCGTACATCCGTTACACGGCGCGCACGGATTGTTCGGTTGCACGATATTGCCATGGTAGTAATGGGTATTAGCTATAAATACATAACTCGCAATCTAGCGGCTAGGAACATATTCAGCTAATAGAATATATCCACGGTGAATTGACGTCCCACTCTAGAATTAAAACAGACTGCATCGCGAAGCAGCCTTGTAATAAATATTTTGTAACAAAATACCGCTGCACCAATTACATGCACCCCATAGGATGCGCGCACCAAAACCCCTACTAGCAATATTGACGTAAAATTCTAACTGCCTGATTCTATGTAACTGCACGCGTGGCATGGCTATTGCTAATCCTTACGTACGTAACATAGACGTGAGGTGACACCATGCAAGAATTCAGTACAGGCCGATACCACAACTTTGTCGAAACCAATGATGCGCTCATCAACGGCGTGCGCGGTATTGCGCGTCGCTTGAGTCTTAATATCCATGGCGGGCTAAGGAATTTTCAGGGGCGAAAGAATCAAACCTTCTTCAGGTCTCCGGCTGCTTCCCTTAAGAGCAGGCATGAAGTTGCGATCATGTACTCAGGCCGAGCCAGCGAATTTTTGAGAATGACGTCCGAGCGCATGGTTATCCCCACCGGGCGATATACGCTCGGCCAGTTGCTGTGCAGCCTGTATAAGCGCGGCGAGCGTTGGGTGGATGAGCTCGATGACAGCCACTTGAAGTGCACGGTGAACGGGCGGGAAGCGAAGTTGTTCGACACCATCGAGCCGGGCGCCGAGATTTGCCTCTCTACGAATAGGTCGATTATCGAGACATGGAAGAATCCATGAACCAGTTAATCGTCTTCACAGAAATTTGCGCAGGCTGCCTGTTCAGCGTAGCGGCAATTGCATTTCGCGTCCGGCAAGGGATGGTTTGCAACCATACGCCACGCACCAAAGATGGCCGCCATATTCTCCATCGCGCTTCTTTTCGCACCAAATAGATGCGACTGATCAACCCATGCCACGCTGCAACCCATTGAAACCGTGGTGGCACAGGAATTGCGAAGTAATCACTGAGAATTCTCTCTGACCCAACGGCGGGTGGAGGGGGTACAGGCTAAATACCGACAAAGGCGTCGCTTCAGCATTGAGTGCTGGACGACGCCTTTTTTATTGCGAGGACGAGATGAAGACAAACAAGAAGACCAGACTGGTGGTGATCGGCAACGGCATGGCCGGGATGCGCACCATCGAGGAATTGCTCAAGATGTCGCCGGACGAATTCGAGATCACGGTGTTCGGCGCCGAGCCACAGCCCAACTACAACCGCATCCTGCTGTCGCCGGTACTGTCCGGCGAGATGAAGTTTGCGGACACCGTGCTTAATACGCTGGACTGGTACCGGGAACACAACATCACGCTGCACGCCGGCAAGCTGGTGACCAAAATAGACCGCCTGCACTGCGTGGTCCATGCCAATGATGACCGGGCCGAAGATGGCCTGGCGATTCCCTATGATCGGTTGCTGATCGCGACCGGCTCCAATCCGATCATGCTGCCGATACCGGGCATCGACCTGCCCGGCGTGCTGGCCTATCGCAGCATAGACGATGTCGAGAAGATGCTGGTTGCCGCCCAAACAAGCAAGCGCGCGGTGGTGATTGGCGGCGGGCTGCTCGGGCTGGAGGCGGCGAACGGTTTGTCGCTGCAGGGCATGGACGTGTCAGTGGTGCACCTGTGCGACTGGCCGATGGAGCGCCAGCTCGACCAGGTGGGCGGCGGCCTGTTGAAGTCCGAGCTGGAAAAACGCGGGCTGAAGTTCTATATGTCGCGTCAGACCGAGGCAATATTAGGCGACGACAAGGTGACCGGTCTGCGCTTCAAGGGCGGCGAGGAGATACCGGCCGACCTGGTGGTGATGGCGGCGGGCATACGGCCCAACATCGCATTGGCCAAGTCGTGCAAGCTGCATTGCGAGCGCGGCATCGTGGTGAACGACACGATGCAGACCTACGACCCGAAGATCTACTCGGTGGGTGAATGCGTGCAGCATCGCGGACAATGTTACGGGCTGGTTGCGCCGCTGTTCGAGCAGGCCAAGGTAGCGGCAAATCACCTGGCCGAATACGGGCGCATGCGCTACGAGGGTTCGTCGGTTTCCACCAAGCTCAAGGTGACCGGCATCGACCTGTTCTCGGCGGGCGACTTCAGCATGAAGCCGGGCGACGAGGAGTTGCTGCTGCAGGATTCGGCGCGCGGCGTGTACAAGAAGCTGGTGCTGCGCGACAACAAGTTGCGCGGGGCGGTGATGTACGGCGACACGCTGGACGGCCCGTGGTATTTCCAGATGATGCGCGACGGAACCGATGTGTCGGAGATGCGCGAGCATATCCTGTTTGGCCAGATGCATATCGGCGATGCGGGGCGCGGCGGTGTTTCAAATGTCGCAAACATGCCGGACTCGGCGGAGATCTGCGGCTGCAACGGTGTGAGCAAGGGCACCATCATCAAGACCATCCTGGACAAGAAACTGTTCACGCTGGAAGAGGTGCGTGCGCATACCAAGGCGTCCAGCTCGTGCGGATCGTGCACCGGGCTGTGCGAGGCGATTCTGGCGAACACACTGGGCGATTATTCGGCCAAGCCGAGCAAGAAGGCGCTGTGCACCTGCACCGAGCACGCGCACCAGGACGTGCAGGAGGCGATCACCAAACTGAAGCTGAAAACCATCCCCGAGCTGATGCAGGCCCTGAACTGGAAGACGGCGGACGGCTGCCATGTGTGCCGTCCCGCGCTGAACTATTATCTGACGGCGGCGTGGCCGGGTGTATATCAGGACGATAGCCGTTCGCGTTTCATCAACGAGCGCGTGCATGCCAACATCCAGAAGGACGGCACCTATTCGGTGATCCCGCGCATCTGGGGCGGCGTCACTTCGCCGTCCGAGTTGCGCGCCATTGCAGAGATCGCCGAGCGCCATGAGGTGCGCACCGTGCACATCACCGGCGGGCAGCGCATCGGCCTGTACGGCATCACCAAGGAAAACCTGCCGAAGATGTGGGGCGAGCTGGTCGATGCGGGATTCGTTTCCGGCCACGCCTATGGCAAGGCACTGCGCACCGTAAAGACCTGTGTCGGTTCGGAGTGGTGCCGCTTCGGCACGCAGGATTCCACCGCGATGGGCATCAAGATCGAGAAGATGACCTGGGGCTCATGGACGCCGCACAAATTCAAGATCGCGGTGTCCGGCTGCCCGCGCAATTGTGCCGAGGCCACCATCAAGGATTTCGGCGTGGTGTGCGTGGACTCGGGCTACGAGATCCATGTCGGCGGCAACGGCGGCATCAAGGTGCGCGTCACCGATTTCCTGTGCAAGGTCGCGACCGAGGAAGAGGTACTGGAGTACTGCGGCGCGTTCATGCAGCTGTATCGCGAGAGTGCGCACTATGTGGAACGCACCGCGCCGTGGATAGAGCGGGTCGGGCTGGCCTACGTGAAACAGCATGTGGTCGACGATGCGTCGGGACGCGCCGAGTTGTATGTGCGCTTCCTCGAATCGCAAAAATATTCGCAGGACGATCCGTGGAAGGAGCGCGCCGAAGGCAAGGATGCGCATGAGTATGAATCAATGGCAACGATTGCGTAGGCAATCAGGTTTTGGTGCCACGCGATGGAATGTGAATTTGAATTTGTAGGAGCGGACCCTGCCCGCGATTGTTTTTTGTTCGCGGGCAGCACCCGCAAGGTGTACGCCGTGATTGTAAGGGGCTAAAGCCCCAACAACACACGCAGGGCCCGCTCCTACATGGGTGTTGCGAATAATTAAACGGTAGAGAGGTAAATATAATGGACTGGCTACAAATCGGACACATAGAAGACATCCCGCGGCAGGGTTCGCGGGTGGTGCAAACCCCATCGGGCGAGATCGCGCTGTTTCGCAGCATGGACGACCGGGTGTTCGCGCTGGAAAACCGCTGCCCGCACAAGGGCGGCCCATTATCGCAGGGCATCGTGCATGGCAAGCGCGTCACCTGCCCGCTGCACAACTGGGTGATCGAGCTGGAGGACGGCAACGCGGTCGCCCCTGATGTGGGCTGCGCGCGTCATCATGAGGTGCGGGTTGCGCATGGTGTGGTGTTTATCGAAGTGGCGGTCGGGGCATGCAAGGCAGCTTAGCCATGCACACCAACGCAGCCACTTCGGATTCCGTTCGCACTACCTGTCCGTATTGCGGCGTCGGGTGCGGCGTGGTGATGAATGTTCCGGCTGGCGCTGTGAGCGTGACAGGTGACCGGCAACATCCGGCAAATTTCGGCAGGCTGTGTTCCAAGGGCACGGCGCTGGATCAAACGCTGGATAACCAAGGACGACTTCTTTATCCGGTCGTCGACGGTCAACGCGCTAGCTGGGACGATGCGCTGAATCGGGTCGCCAGCGGTTTCAATGACATCATCACGCAACACGGGCCGGATGCGGTGGCGTTCTATGTCTCCGGGCAACTGCTGACCGAGGATTATTACGTCGCGAACAAGCTGATGAAAGGGTTCATCGGCAGCGCGAACATCGATACCAATTCGCGGCTGTGCATGTCGTCGGCAGTGGCCGCGCAAAAGCGCGCGTTCGGCGCGGATGCGGTGCCGGTGTGTTATGAGGACGTCGAGCTGGCCGACCTGGTGGTGCTGGTCGGTTCCAACTATGCCTGGGCACATCCGGTGTTGTACCAGCGTTTGGCGGCGGCGAAGAAGGCGCGCCCCGAAATGAAAGTAGTGGTGATCGACCCGCGGCGCACCGCCACCTGCGACATCGCCGATCTGCATCTGGCGATCGCACCCGGTGCGGATGCGTTTCTGTTCAACGGTCTGCTGCATCATCTGCGCCGCGAAGACGCACTCGATCTCGGCTATGTTGAGGCGCATGTGGAAGGTTTCGCCGCTGCCTTCGAGGCGGCGCGCGCGGTCAGCTCGATTCCCAGGGTCGCGCAGGTGTGCGACGTGACAGAACCAGATGTGAGCGAATTCTTTCGCCTGTTCGCAAAAACGGAGCGCACAGTGACGGTATTTTCGCAGGGCATCAACCAGTCTTCCAGTGGTGTGGACAAGGGCAACGCGATCATCAATGTGCATCTGGCCACGGGACGGATCGGCAAAGCGGGCATGGGGCCGTTCTCGGTGACCGGCCAGCCGAACGCGATGGGAGGACGCGAAGTCGGCGGGCTGGCGAATCAACTCGCCGCGCACATGGATTTTTCCGATGCGGCGAGTGTCGACCTGGTGAAGCGATTCTGGAATGCGCCGAACATTGCGCCGGCGCCGGGGCTGAAAGCCGTGGACATGTTCCAGGCAATCGCAGACAAAAAGATCAAGGCGGTGTGGATCATGGGCACCAATCCGGCGGTCAGCATGCCCGATGCGGACAGAGTGCGCGATGCATTGATGGCGTGCGAACTGGTGGTGGTGTCGGACTGTGTCGAAAAAACTGACACCACCGCGTGCGCCGATATCCTGTTGCCCGCCGCGGGCTGGGGCGAGAAGGACGGCACGGTGACCAATTCCGAGCGGTGCATCTCGCGGCAGCGTTCGTTCCTGCCCGCGGCAGGCGAAGCCAAACCTGACTGGTGGATCGTAACGCAGGTGGCACAGCGCATGGGCTTTGCCGAGGCGTTTACTTACACACAACCGGTACAGATCTTTCGTGAACATGCGCGGCTGTCCGGATTTGAAAATTCACCCGATATTGAAAATCGGGTACTGCGCGCTTTCGACATCAGCGCGTTGGCTCACATCGACGATGCGCAATACCAAGCGCTGCAACCGGTGCAATGGCCGGTCAACAAACAATCGCCTGACGGTACGCAGCGCCTTTACACCGGCGGAAAATTTTATACGCCCGGCGGCAAGGCACGCATGATCGCCGTTGCCGCGCAGTTGCCCGCGGTGGCAACGGATGTCGAATTTCCGCTGGTTCTTAACACCGGGCGCCTGCGCGACCAGTGGCACACCATGACGCGTACCGGCAAGGTGCCGCGCCTGAACGCGCATTCCTATGAACCCTGCGTGCAGATGCATGAACGCGATGCACAAAAGCACCAATTGCAGTTCGGCGGGCTGGCGCGATTGACCAGCCGACATGGCCAAATGCTGGCGCGTGTGCAGGTCAGCGACGAGCAGCGCATCGGCTCGGTGTTCGTGCCGATGCACTGGAACGACATGTTTGCAAAGTCGGCCCGTGTGGACGCGCTGACCGCAGCGATCACCGACCCGATCTCCGGCCAGCCGGAACTGAAGCATACCCCGGTTTATGTAGAGCCATACCGTCCGGGCTGGCAGGGATTTGTGCTGAGCCGCGAACGCCTTGCATTGTCTGAAGCCCCCTATTGCGCCTGCACTCAGGGCACGGGATATTGGCGTCATGAGATCGCGGGAGAGGCGGTACCGGAAAGCTGGCGAGACTGGGTACAGGCAGCGCTGGGTTGTTCAGGGGATTTGATCGAATACCGCGATGCCGCGATGGGCCGCTACCGCGCCGCCTGTGTGCAGGACGGCCGGCTTGAAGCCATATTCTTCATCGCGCCCGACCAGCGTTTGCCGGAACGCGAATGGCTGGCCAGCCTGTTCAGGCAAGACATGATAGCCCCGTCAGACCTGGCCGGATTGCTGGCTGCACGACCGCCTAATGGTTCTGTGGCCAATACCGGACGTACCGTGTGCGCCTGTTTCAGCGTCGGCGAAAAAACCATCATGCATGCGATTAGGGAAGAAAAACTGGACAGCGTCGAAGCGGTTGGAGCATGCCTGAAAGCGGGCACCGGATGCGGCTCCTGCGTGCCGGAGATCCGTCGCCTCGTTGCGCGTAGCCTATCCACTTCAATTATTGCGACACAATAACCAATCCGCGCGCTTTGCCGCTGGTCGAGTCTGTTGTCGCGATTGCCTGGCGCAGCAGGCTGATGCTGACCCATGCGGGCGGATATTTGTACTTGGCCACATCGAGTATCAGCACGCTGTCGGACTGTGCATCATAGGCCGCCAGGGCAGACCAGTGTCCTCCGCCGACCTGCCCCAGCGTGGCGCGATAATAATTGGCCAGCACAAACTGTCCGTCATCGCCCAGCGCTTTCTTGAGCAGGGTGCGCAGACTTTCCTCACTGAAGGTATCGCCCGCAATGGAGATTGCCTTGACCCCCTCGCGCGAAAGCGTTTCGACCATTTGCTCGCGTGTCATGCCCATCGCGAGTACGGTTTTTGCGCTGATAACTTTTTCTACGGCGGGGGTGAAGAAGTTGCTTTGGGTGAAATAGGCATAAGGTGCATAGGTCGGATCGACGGGTTTCGCGATCGGCATCGAATTGAGCACGGTGATGGCGCTGGCCACGGAACAATACGACTGGGTGATCTGCGCGGTAAAATTCGGCGCAAGCTGCCAGTAGTCCGCATCGGCCGGCATCCGGGCGCGCAGGACTTTTCCTTCGGCCGAGTCCCAATACACGACGGCGGGTTCGGCGAATACCGATTCCGCAGCCTGAGACTGGGCAAAGGCCGGCGACGAAAATGCATAGACTATGAGTGCAAATATCAGGCTTTTCATAAGTTACCTTTTCTCGGTGGCAAGCGCATCACTGCGGGAATAAAAATCAGCGGAACACGATGGTCTTGTTGCCGCATACCAGCACGCGGTCTTCCACGTGATAGCGCAGATAATACCGTCTTCTCGATGTCGCGACCGTAACGAACCAGATCCTCGACCGTGTCGCCTTGGTCCATGTGCATCGTGTCCTGTTCGATGATCTGCGACATGCGCAGACCCGAAAATTACCGTAGTTCATTTTAACCGTCTGGCAATCATGCTGACATAGCGGAGCAGAATGCGGATAAGCTGAAATTGGGCTGTTTAAAAATGATTTTATAAACAGCTGTTTGTTGATAGTACAATTATGATATCGGTCAAACTGAACTGGAAAACTAACATGAACCTTGGATCAAACCCGATCACCCGCATATTTGCAATCGCGCTGCTGTTGTCCGGTTGTGCCTCCGCGCCGCAACATTTGTCCGATCAGGATAAAAACGGGATCAAGAACGTTGCGATTGTTTCCCTGGTGCCGGAAAGCGTCAATTTTGAAAAAATCGGAATATTTTCATCTTCCAATATATATACAAAATTTGCTGCGGGCAGCAAGTTGACTGACAGTATTCTTTACGTGTCCCGTGCGAGGATCGTGAATTCCTACCCGGGCTGGACCATAAAAAACATAGAGTTTGACCGGCCGGCATTATTGGCAAAATTGAATACGCCGAGCGGATTTGAAGCCGCCAACGTCAAGGAAGCGTTTGCCGACCTGGCACGCAAAAACGGACTCGATGCAATATTTGTCGTGCGGGCTGCCGCTGACAAAGCAAACAATAATCAGCAGGATTCCCATGAAAATTATCTGCGTGAAGGCATGAGTGTATTGCTTAAAGACAATAATATTGGCGGGGATGCGAAGCTGGTTTTTCGCGCCAACCTGAGCGTTGCGATTGTTGGTAAAAGCGGGGAGGTCATGGCGGTTGGTTCAGTACCCGTTCAACTTGACCATGCCAAACGGTTTGATCTCGATGATTATGGCGTGAGCCTGGATATGAAACGTAATTCACGCCCCGGGACGCAGGACAGGTTGGAGCGGGGAGTTATTGTTGATTTGGCAAGCAGGCTTAACATCTGCTTTGACACGCTGGGTTTCACCAACGGATCCGGCCCGGCGTCGCAACACGTAAATGTGATTCCTCCGCAAGCTGCAGCGGTGATCGAGACCAGGGAAAAGTCGCCAGGGGAAATGGCGCCGACCATGAATTCCTTTGACCAGTGCTTTTCGCGGTGCAGACAGTACACCGATCGTACCAAGGGGCAATGTTTTGACGCTTGTAACAAGTGACCCAGATAGCGGGCACGCCGATTAACAGACACGCACCTTCGAATCCGCCACCAATGTCCCCTGCATCCATGCTTCAGGTGGACACATTCAAGATCAATCAACCTGCCACGCACCGTTGCGATAGACCGTTTCGTTGTCCAGCGTGAGCGATTCGGTAATGGCAAAGACATCGACATGATGCCGTGCCGCCGCCTTTCTGATGCCCGGTTTGTTGTAGATGCCGTGTTTGGCACCCAGCGACAGATGCACGCCGCACATGCGCTCGAAAGTGCCGATATCGCTGACCAACTTGTCTGCCGTAAGCGCCCTGTTCATTCCCAGACCCAGTTCACGCAACCAGACTTCGCCCTCGTCAGCGCGGATATTGGCGAGCACCCGGTCGAACTCGGGTGTGGAATCCAGCGTTTCGGTTACGCGCCCGTTGCTGATCACCAGCGTGATCGGATGATCGGGTTTGTTGACCATAAATGCCGTGTCACCAAAAATGAAGATGCGCACCCGGCCATGCACCGCTTCGAGATCCTTTGATTCGGTGAATACCTCGCCGATGGGGAATTGGCCGCCGATATTTTGCATTTGGCGGTAGTCGCCGACATTGAGCTTGGCGGATTCGAATCCTGCGGGAAAAAACAAATATTCGCCGCCGCTGTCGAGGATGCCGCTTCGTGCGTTATCGATGCGGGTTTTCAGGGCGTTGCCCACCCCGTGATAGTAAGCAGGATCATAGGCCAGCGAGTCTATGTAGGTTAGAGCTTCCTCACCGCCCATGCGTCCCAGGTGGGGGTGTTCGATCACCTTGAGCGAACGCTTGAAAAGTTCGACGCGGATACGAAACGCGTTCAGGCGAAAGCTGGTGGACTGGATGAGCACCACGAGGTCGCCGGGTGAGAGTTGTTCGAATGCGCTGAGCACAGCCTCAGGTGCGCCACTGTCGAATTCGATAAATAGCGCG
>Ga0307376_10001639_pt1 | contig 23543 bp, 26 predicted proteins | sample TR2MG_FD_202536 | JGI IMG/M metagenome (GOLD analysis project Ga0307376, IMG submission 202536) | Soil microbial communities from Risofladan, Vaasa, Finland - TR-2 | ecosystem: Environmental > Terrestrial > Soil > Coastal area > Acid sulfate soil | place: Finland: Risofladan, Vaasa | collected...
TGCAAAATCGCCATTATTGAGCTAAAAACGCAGAATAAATCTTCATATTTTATCGAAATAATTTAATTATTATTATTGCGGTTTGATGTGGATATGTTAATTTGTGATTACATCCTCAATAGGATTACAACTATTGAGTCTCCAGAGTCTTCGGACTACTGGACTGTTATATGGTGCTGTCGGAGTCGTACGACCGATGACATCGGCTGAGTTTTGGTAATGTCCTAAGTTGAAATTTTTTTTATGAATTGAATAAGTGAATAAGCTCTTTACAAAATAAATAGCGGTTGACGTGAAATGGTCTTCGTCACTCTTTCAAGCAAGTAAACCGGACTCAGCGAACCGAGTTACCCGGGTTTGCCATCAAGATGGAGCCAACGGGAATCGAACCCGTACCTTTAGGTGCCAAGCCTTTAAGTGGAAACCATTCACTCTTTTTTTTCGCTATTGAGGATTTAATAAAAAAATGAAATTAGGACACTACCGGTGCTGTTAGAGTCGTGACCAGTAACAGATTAAGGTTGAGACTACGCGGGTCTTGGCTATGCTGTTATTGCTGGCAGCACCAAGAATATTACAGCAGGGATGCTAATGATATACAATATACCAAGAAAAAGAAAAAAGCAGGGCGTGCCGCTGTGCCTGGAATAACACAAACAGCGGTTATATTTGTAATTAACGGCAAGGACGCTGATTATGATAAAAGATAAATCAGATTTGAAGGCGGTTTGGGATAAATTCACTTCCAGAGTTTATCCCTGCCGCTTTTTTTTATTGGCTGAAATCGAGGGGATTCCGGTAGAAAGTAGGCCAAGATATAAAGCTGCTCTTTGATAATAAAATATGGCTGTGAAAATTATCGTTTTAGGCTATCGTAAAGCCTGAGGTTTTATACTGCAAGACACAGAAACAAAGGAAGTGATTTACAACTTGATTTACTACAAGTGAAGGCTCTGGAAGCGACCTGGCTAATAGTTTTAGCCTGCAACCTTCGACCGGAGAGACTCGGATTCACAGCTAAATAGGGGAATACGCTCTCCCGCCCTGTTTTATTATCGAAGCAGTTTTCGTTAATTATTTACTTGACGTATATTTTATGGAAAACTTCCTTTTGGGGATATAAGTCGCGCTGCGCTTACTTATAAAATCAAGAGGTATTACCTGCAAGACATTATGTTATTAACTAATGATATAATTAAAGCTGGCGCAAGTATAAACCAAGGTTGGAGTTTAAGGCAAATAAAGCTACTTGGAGCTAAGAGTTTCAAAAAAGGCTGGAAGTGGCGAATTATAGGTACAAACGTGCCTAAAAAGGATATTGAAGAATTTTTGGCATTGAAAAATAAGCATTTAGGCGAGCTTGAGCCAACGATAGACGATTCAAATAGGCAGGAATGGCTCAAAAAAATACATAGACAGAATCCTTGGCTTAACGAGCCTGAGCCACAATTATTCTCTGAAGACCAAATGCACAAAGAATGTGAAACTTGTGGAGATACAGGAAATGTTCTTGAGCCACGCAAAGATTGTCCAGGTGTAGATTGGGAGCCTTGTCCTGATTGTTTACCTAATGGATGGCCTGAGCCTATGGACAGCATAAGACAGGAAATAAATGGGTGATATAGTAATAAAAGCAGTAACGCGCAGAATAGGCAAGAAGTCTAAAAGTCCAGATAAAAGACCCGCAAGGCAGAGATATTGGATAACTCGGAAGCTGGAAGAGCGGAAAGTAGGTAATTTGATGAAATACTGTGGAATGAGCAAACAACAGGCATACAATTTTTGGCATAATGGTAATATTGAGAAGAACGGCCTGGGACGCAGGATGGGCAGAGTTAAAGACGGATATTTAAAGAAAACAGCATAAGACAGGAAAATAAATGGATAACATAAAAAGGCTCAAAACAGAGCGAATAGACATTTACAAGCCCATATTACCGATGAGCCATAACATAGATGGCCACGAGGACAGAATGAAGGCTTTGGTTAAAAGAGAAAAAGAAAGAAATGAGCAAAAAAAAGAAATGTCCGTTTTGTAATGAGGAATTGGTATTTAGCAGCCGGATAGAATATGAAGAATACTGGAAATGTCCATGTTGTGCGTATTGCAAAACAATAATCTCGCCTGAAATAGACGGAACATAAAATGAACACAAAAGGGCTTGTTTTAAGTAAACCCACCAAAAAGCAATTACAGGCATATTCTTTAGTTGTTGTTCAAGGCCATAACCACAACCAGGCTGCAAAAATAATGGGATTGTGTCGCTCGGAGGTTACACGACTAATTTTACGTATCAAACGTAATATAAAGTAGTTAGATGAATAACCGTGAGAAAAAATGTAACATTCACATCTATATATAGAGGAGAGGGGTTACAACGTATTACCTGGGGACAGCCACAAATGATTGTAGTGGCCAAAATGGATAGACGTTGCCCCAAATGCGGAATGAAAGAAGACAGAGATATAGGATTAGATTTAGGCTTTAATGGAGACAGAAAACACATCTTCGGGGGATTGTGCTTTAACTGCGGCTGGAGCTTCTGATGGAGCTTGTAAGTGAGCAAGAAAGCTAAAAAGAAGACAGCTAAGAAGAAAGGCAGACCAGCAGTATATCAACCAAAATATGTGAAGATAGCAGGGGAGTTATGCAGAGAGAAGGGTTACACCGACAAGAACCTGGCAGACCATTTCAAGGTTTGCGAAGGCACAATCAACCGTTGGAAAAATGAGTTTCCTAATTTTTATGAGTCCTTAAAAAAGGGGAAGGATGATTTTGATTCACGAGTAGTTGAGCAATCACTTCTAAAGCGAGCAGTGGGTTATAGTTACGTAGAAACTACGAGGGAATTACAGGCTGACGAAAGTGAGGAAGCGTTCGAGAGTGCATATTTCCCAGGTACACCATCTTTAATCCATAAAGAGGAAAAAGAAAGTTCTACTCAGACATTAGCTGTAACCAAAAAAGTAACCAAACACATGGCCCCAGACGTTACTGCTCAAATATTCTGGTTGAAGAACAGGAAGCCGCAACGCTGGAGTGATATGAAAGAGATTGAACACCGAATTGAGGATATTACCAAGCCCCTCACCCTTGAAGAAATGAAAAGGCGTATTTGTGAGGCTGAGGCGGCCGGGGACGGCATAGACAAAAGGAGCATAAACGGTGGTAACGGCACTTCTTGAAGATTACAAGCGGACTTCTTTAGGCTGGCAGTCGGAGAACCTGAGGATAATTGATAAGAAGGCCATGCTCGTGCCTCTTAATCACAACAAGGCCCAGCTCAAGGTCAACAATGCCATGGCCCTCCAGATGAAGCACAATTTACCGATTATGCTCATCATCCTCAAGGCCAGGCAGAGGGGTATATCAACGAAGATAGAAGCGGACATATTCGAGAGAATTAACCGCAGGGAAAACGCTCACGGGTGCATTGCGTCGGCTGACAAGGACTCCACTGAAAAAGTTTTTAGAATGTGCGAGACGTTCCAACAATCTATGCCTCTTGAATTAAAGAGACTTACAGACAGGGCCTCAGCGAAAGAGATACGTTACAGGCCGCCTCATCGTTCATCTATGCTCTGCCAGACTGCCGGCAAGAAGGTACTGGGGCGTGGTGGTACAACTCAGTATGTTCATGCCACAGAAGTAGCTTTCTGGGAAAACGCTGCTACACAACTATTAGGTTTGAGGCAAGAAGTGCCTAATGACCCGGATACAATGATTGTACTCGAATCTACCGCAAATGGCGTTGGAGGGGCTTTTTACGATGAATACTGGGCTGCTGTTGCCCGCCTAAGGGATGATCCCCATAATTATCGGGGATATCTACCCATTTTTCTATCCTGGCAGGACGAGGAAGAATACCAAGAGCCGCTACCCAAAGGATGCAAGACTGTACCCAATATGACATCGGATATGGAGGAGTACGTCAAAGAAGGGATGGCTATGGGCATTTCTCTGAGCCCAGAGCAGATATACTTCGCCCTCTTGACTATTCAAAACCGATGTGGTGGAGACATATCAAGGTTCAAAGCGGAGTATCCCAGGACGGCAAGGGAAGCGTTCCAGAGCACAGGTCGAATGGTCTTTAACCCAATCGACCTTGATACAATGGCCCAAGCGTGTAGAGAGCCCTCGGCGCAAGTAGAGTTTTTTGAGATTGAAGGCAAGGTCAAGTATCGGCACGTCAACCGCAGGCAGAACTGCTGGTATGTCTGGATGTGGCCGACTAAGAACCATAGCTATTGTTCTTTTGGCGATGTGGCCGAGGGGTTACTATCAGACTCCAATGATGCCAAGAGTGACCCGGACCGCTCTGTGGCTGCCATATTAGACCGTAATCATTTTCACGTATCTGCGACATACTACGGACGCCCGGACACAATCGAGTTTGCCGACCAGATGATAATGGCCTCTAAATTTTATAACTATGCCTGGTCAAGCCCGGAGATGAACTCAATAGGCCAGAGCATACTCGATGCGTTCAAGCGTGCCGATTATCCGTTCATCTACCAACGCGAGCACAAAGAGGAGACGGTACAGCGTGAAGACTCTAAGAAGCTCGGTTGGAAGACAACTACATTGACTCGTAAGCCAATGATAGCCGACCTCCAGAAAGTTACGCAGGAGCACGAGCTTATAGTCTTTGATGTTCGGTTTATTGATGAGATGAGGGTATTTGTCTGGAACTCACAGGGCAAGCCTCAGGCAGAGACAGGTGAGCATGATGATTGTGTTATCACCTTGGCAGGCTTGATTCAATTACACCAGAGATGCCCGCTCAACGAGGACTTGTCCTGGGACCGCGAGGACACCGAACCTATACGACCAATATCAGTAATGGGTGCGACCGAGCCGGAAGATGATGAGGACGGGCTTGATTTATTGTACGAAGATATGAGCGATTATGAATAGGAGAATAAAAAGAACGTACAAATCCCAACGAAGTTAAGACGTAATGCCCCCTGCCACTGTGGTTCGGGGCGCAAGTACAAGAAATGCTGTGAACAGAAGGAGCTAAAAGCTATGGAAGAAGAAAAACAGATTGTAACGCCACACAGTCTCAAGAATGAATTTCGAGATGAAGTCAGAGACCCTTACGCCGGTATCCCCGCACATGAGCTCGTCACCCGGGACACGGTTGTTCTATTGATTGAGCTGAGATTCCGCAAGGAAGCTATTGAGGCGGACTACGCACATTTCGAGGCAGCTATTGAAAGAGGGAAGGATGTGCGCAATGCACTTATGACCTTGCCAAAATCACCATACAAGGAGGCCGTCTTAGCAGACATTGAAGCACAGATTAAGGCCCAAGCAGATAAGGCCAAGACAATAAGATTACCAATGTCGCTGAACCTTACCTTGCTGGCTTTGGAAGAGCTCTTTGAGCAACCTGGACCACCAATAGAAGACGCTGAACTTAATGCAATGGGCGTTGCCACTGAACAAGAAGATTTAGCTGACGATGATGCTGAAGACGAGCTGACCATCCCCGATGAACCAGAGGAGACGGACGAAGACGACAACGATGAAGACGATAATCCAAACGAAGCGATATGAATGAGATAACAATTTGAAGTGTCCCGTTTAACAAACAGGCTTTTATTGTTATGAATGACTACATCCCCATAATCTGTTTTGTAGCCGGTATTGTGACGGGGGCCGGGCTGATGTATATCGGCTTCAAGTTGGGCTTTAGAGCTTCTTTTGAGATACGCCAGAGCAAAGACTTCCCGGAGGAGGAAGGCAAGGGCCTATTCAAGAAGTCCAAAGACCTTGCTGAGTTTGAATTACTGAAGGATGAAGAATGAGAAAGATTCTCATAATATTTCTGATGGTTCTAAGTGCTGAATGTTGCTTTGGCGTCACGAATTACTTTGTAGCTACCAACGGCAACGATGATACTGGGGATGGTTCAATTGGCACTCCCTGGGCAACTCTTGACAAGGCGAGAACAGTAGTCCAGGGAAATACTGATTGCATTGTTAATATACGGGTAGGTACGTATTATCTAACCAGCACATTTACTTTGGACGCAGATGATTCGGGGGCTGATGGATTAAAGAATATTTGGCAAGCCTATGAAGATGAAGTTGTTTATATCAAAGGCTCAAAGACCATTGCCTATGGGGATTTCTCTGTTTATAGTGGTTCCATTTTAACCGCCGATGTTACTGCATATAGCATCAGTGACCCATGCCAAGTGTTCTTCAATGGCACGAGATGCCGAAGGGCGAGGGTTCCTAATTTTAATGCTGCTAATCCATATTCGAGTATGTTTCCATTATATCCAGCCTCAGATACATCAGGCGATGGTGATAATTTCAAATACACAGCAGGAGATGTTTCTCCTGCAACTTGGACGAATGTTACGGATATTGAAGTTGATATGCACGGAGGCTGGTGGAATATATGGAAGCAGGTAGCCAGCATAAACTCGGAAACTCGTACAGTCACCTTACAAAGTGCATTGAAATCAACAATAATAACTGGTCCACCCAATAGATATTATTTCAATAACGTATTTGAAGAGTTGGACGCTGCTGGTGAATGGTATCTGGATGGTATAGACTTTTATATCTGGCCTCTTGATACATGGGATGCCGGAGATGTAGTTACAATAGATTATACTGAAGATTTAATATCACTTGATGGTGTTGATTTTGTAACTCTTGAATCGCTGAATATTGGGGAGTGTAAAGGTGAAGCAATAACCTTACATGATGCGGAAGATGTAGATGTCAACGGTTGTACGATAACTAACTGTGAAGAAATGGGAGTATCTATTACTGATGGTTATCGTTGTAAAGTTCGCAATAGTGCAATTAACAATACAGGGCATTGGGGCGTTTATGTAACAAATGATATTAGTTATCGAAAGAATCTTACAAGTTGTGCCCATGAGATTAGTGGTAACACTATTCATAATACCGGATGGTTCAGGAAGGGTTCGACCGCTGGGGCGATAAATATCTGGAGAGCAGTAGGCGTTACTGCAAGTCATAATGAAATTTATAACGAACCACGAATTGGAATCCGTGTTTCGGAGGGAAATGATAATGTAATAGAATATAATTACATTCACGAAGTTAATCGTGAGTCATGCGATTCTGGTGGTATCTATGCTTTGTCAACCTTCTGGCAACAACTTGGCAATGTTATTCAATATAATTATATTTACGATGTAGGAGGTTACGGATGGGATGGGGATAGCTTTGAAACTAATTATCAGGGCTATGCGATATACTTGGATGATTTCGCATCAGGTTATACTATCTACAAAAATATTATAAGGCCATTTGGAGATGCTGGAATTTTACTTCATGGGGGTCGTCATAATACGATAACCGAAAATTACATCTCTGATTATATAACCAACCCAGCAGTACCTATTTATTTTTCTGGTATAACCAATGAGAATGCTTCTTTACCTGGAATGTGGACTCAACTTAAGCAAGTTGAAGAATCGGAAGATGGGTGGGATGGAGCGGCATATTTATCAGCTTATCCTTGGATGTTTGATGTAAAAGAGCCAGTATGTGACCAAAATGACATAATGAGCTACAATGTCTTTACTGACAATGTAATAATCACCAATAACTATGATAGACCTGTTTACAAAGTACGATGGCTTGATGAGCCCAACTCAGTCATCAATAACAATATTATTTATCCAGGCACTTACACGAAGTATATATATGTGTATGGTGATACCACTGGCCCCAAAACTTGGGCTTACTGGACTGCTAAGGGTTTTGATATAGATACAAATGATATATCGGTGACTTACGATCCAGACCCAACCAGCCTTTCATTGTACGTGAATACAGGGACAATTGCTGCTGATTACTCTCTTGCCAATGACAAGACGCATATAGACCCGAATGGCGTTACCCATTCAGTCTCAATAAATTTGAGTCCATTTGAATATGATATTATGTTCGAGTGGCCAAGAAATGTATATTTATTTGCAAAGCTTTTTAGGAGAAATCAAAATGAGTAAAAGAACAAAAAACAAAGTGATGAGATGTGGCAAGATAACGATAGTTACTCTTTGTCTGATGTTGGCAGTGGGATTTGGATTTCTTACAGCGTTTTGGCCAATACAGAAAGCCAATGCAGCAGATATTACTAAATCACAAGGTGAATTGTATGCCTGGACATTGCTGGATGATACTGCTGGTGTTCCATATCTTGAAACAGGTGTGCATACGTACACCGATACGCTATCTTCCGTGCTTAATGTTGCTATGGTGAATGTAGGAGCTGTTGCCGACTCTGGTTCTGTTGGCTTTAAGATATTTGTTAGATACGGGGCGGCAGATGATGGATGGCGTGAATGGATAAACCTTCAAGCAGATGTAGCCGTAGCCGTAACTATTGATGTTGATGCAGAAGCAGCATCAGCACAAGCAGTAATACCGTTATCAGCAACAACTAACTTTGATGAACCTGCTCAAATAGGCAAAACTTTCTTTTTGCGGGATGCTACTTTAGCAAATTCAGAATTAGTGATATGGGGTGGTGTTTTTGAGAATGATGTTTCCATTACTGTCATTGACAATTTAGTGAGAACACACGCAGACACAGCAGATATTTATCAAGTTGTAAAACAATGGAATATCCGGTTGCCAAACGGCAATGACGAAGCAAAGGTTGTATTTTATAATCAGGATGCGGATGCTAATTATGCCTGCCGTGTGGATTACGCTAATGAGGACGACATTGAATGAAAAAGCTAATCACAACATTACTACTTATCTTTCTACTTGCGAGCGTAGCTTCTGGGCAATGGTTATATTCACAGCAAAAGCCTCCTCTGGGCAGCCAGATAGACCGGGGAAATTCTCTTACTAACGGTCTTGTTTATGCCTCGTTTTTCCTTGAGGGTTGTGGCAATAAAGTATTTGACCTATCAGGGAATAATTTACAGGTAAAAGCCTGGAATGGCACTCCGTTATGGATTGCTGGCAATAGAGGGCCATCGTTAGAATTTGCCAAAGCAAGTTTTGAATATGTTGAGGTTTCAAATTCGCCAGTCATCTCTTTTGGAGCCGGAGATTTTACTGTCGTAGTTGAATTTGTTAAATATACAGCCTCTGTAGGTTGGACTAATATTTCGATTGTTAATAAATGGAATAGTAGTGGTTCTGCCGGTACGAATGAATGGGCATTACAATCGAGTATTACAGGGGATGATGATAAGCCATGTTTTTCTATAGAATACGAAAATACCATTGTTAATGCTAACTCGGCTACCGCTTTAACATTGGGTCAATACTATCAACTTATAGGGGTCAAAGATTCTACGGGGATTCATTTATATAGAAATGGCATCTTAGATGTCGAAAATCTATGCGGTCAACAAACAATCAATACGGTTGCAGCCAGAGATTTGAATATTGGTCGAATAGATGCAAGTGCTGTCAATTATACATTAGATGGAGCAATTTCTTACATATATCTTTTCAACCGTGCCTTATCCTCCACTGAAGTTCAGCAACTCTATAATCCATTCTGCGTATTCCAGACAGATTACACAAGCCTTTGGCAGAGTGCTTTGGGAGAAGAAATTCCAGGGACATGGAGCGTTGCTTTGTTAGGTGATGCTAAATCAGCCGGAAAAAGTGCAGGCAAAAGTGCAGGTAAACAAGACTAAAGGAGACATATAATGTTTAGAAAAAGAAATTTGGTTATTGTAATCATTTGTATTTTGTCAATTCTCGGAGGCATAATCGCTAATGCCGCTGAAATTGTAGCAAATCATGCTGATGACCAGTCATTCTACATGGTTATGTATGACAGGAACGGCGACCCGAATACAAGTATCACTGTCACAACCCTAAATATGTTTTATGTGGAAGATGGTGCTACATCGGTAAGTGTGGGGGCATGTTCCGATTTGACTGCCGAGAATGCAGCACATACAGATGGTGGTGCTTACGAAATAGGCACATCCGGTCTTTATCGTTTCGATTTTCCAGATGCCGCCTTCGATGGTGGTATAAACAAACGAGTGACCCTCTGGATTACCGACGATATTACGGGAACGAGAAATTCATATCTTACCGTAATGCTTTCTCCACCAGTGAATATCGATGCTATCGACAGCAATAATCTTGCTTCTCAAAATGCCCATGCTTTCTATGGTAATGTCGGAGCGGGAGACCCCTACGAAAGATTCGAGGATATGTTTGACACTACCAAAGTGAGCATTGCTACTATATACAGCGACCCACATACTCAAGCCAACTTAGAGACGTATTCTCAGACGGGTGCTGATGCAGCTTTGGTGGCTCTTGGCCTTGACCATCTTACAGTATCTACCGGTGTGGCTGCCGGGGGTGACTTGACAACCTATGTCGCGGATTTATCAATTCTCGGTCATTTAATATCTAATGCGGATACTTCAACTTATAGTTCTGCCACTGATAGTCTTAAAATCTTGAGTGATAATCAAACTACGATTGCGGGATATACGGATGACATAGGCGTTGCCGGTGTGGGGCTTACTGAAGCTGGGGGGGATGGCGACCACTTAACTGCAATCAACTTGCCAAATCAGACCATGGACATCACGGGCAGTTTGTCTGGAGCGGTAGGTTCTGTAACTGGAGCTGTTGGAAGTGTGACGGGTGCGGTTGGTAGTGTAACCGGGGCAGTAGGTTCTGTAACCGGAGCCGTAGGTAGTGTGGCAGGAAATGTTGATGGAAATGTATCCGGTTCAGTTGGGAGCAATCTTGATTTAGATTCTACGGCAGAATTTGATGCTTATAATGCAACTGTGGTGACAGCAGTAGGCGTTATTGAAACTGCTGCTACTGCTGCTAAGACGGCTGCGGAGAAAATAGATACAGCATCTGAGTTGAGGACGTTACTTGTAGGGACTAATCTTCCTCTGGCTGCTGGGCTTAATTACACAACCATTGCGACTTTGGCAAGCCAAACCAGTTTCACATTGACGGCAGGTTCGGCGAACAATGATGCGTATAACGGTTGCACAATCATTATTCAGGACGTTTCAACTGCGGCACAAGTGGCGGTTGGAACAGTTAGTGATTATACAGGTTCCTCAAAGACTGTGACTTTAGGCGCTGACCCGCTTGCTGCTTTCGTAATGGAAGCTACAGATAAGGTGTTAATATTGCCGGGAACATCCATATCAGTAGCGGCTTTAGCTGATATTGGCGATGCTGTCCGTGGAGAACCCCTAACGAGCGCCGAAACGGTCAATACGCTTGGCTGGTACATAAGGTTAGTAGGCGATTTACAATTCTAAAGGAGAAATTATGTTAGTAGAATTTTGGCGAAGAGCATGGGACGCATTGAGGTCTAATGTTGAAGACGATGATACCACGCTCATTACGACCTTTGAACACAATAACGCCACGTATTTAGCAAACAAATGGGACATCCCGAAGGACATAAGCACCATTGTAATCGCTTTCTGGGGCAAGGATACGGAGGACGACACCGGCTCTTATGCCCTGTTTGGCAGGGGCAAGATGAACGGCCCGATAGAAGCGGTGGCCGCCGGCAATCTGATTCTCGGAGCCCAGCTTATCACTAACGAGCCTATTCTTAATACCGCCGAGACAGCATACTGGGTCGATTCTATCACCAATACTATCGAATGGATAAAGACCCCGATTATCAAGAACAATGGGAATGATGGCATTTGCTATCTTTGTGTCGATGCCAAGCACCTTGCTGACGTATATCTTCAAATTGTCAATGTCGGTGGCACTTCCCCGGAAATGACCGAACTAAATGCCATAATATCCGGAATGGCAGAGGCTTAGAAAACCCTTTTAGAAGAAGGAGCCTGAGATGAAAATATATGGACCCAACAGAATCAACTACACACGGACCGGCTCACACGGCCCCGGATAACAATCCAGACCTCAACGCATTTCTCGATGACATTCGTAATGCGGGTATGTCGGAAACCAAGAAGTTTCAGACTATTTGGCATACCGCCATACAATACGCCTGGGGGCAGCAGCTTCAAAATTGGAAGCTCAAGGAGAATTGGGAATACATTGTCGTCAACCGCATTTACCCCTTGATGTTTCAGACAATAGCGAAGCTCGCTAACAATCACCCCAAAATCCTTACGCAAGTTTGGGATGATGAAAAGGAGGGGGCAACCGAATACGCTGAGAAGTGGGCTGGCCATCTTCAATATCTCTGGGAATCTCCCTACGAACTCTCCATGAGGCTGAAACTTATTAAGGGTCTCCTTGACTGCGCCGTTTTCGGATACATGGTGGGCAAGACCATGTGGGAGCCAAAACCGAGAGGAGGATGGGACGATACAAGCAAGAGCTGGACGGGTAAGGTGACGGAGGTCTTTATCCATCCGGCAATGTTCTGGTGCGATCCATCGGCTGAGAATTTGGAAAATGCCGAGAACTGCGGTTCCAAGAGGAGGGTCAAGCTCGAATGGGCGACTAATAGGTGGCCGGAGCACAAAGAAGCTATTGAGGCGGAGGCTTATACTTCCACAGACCCTAAATACACTTCCAGCGATTTGATTTCCTACGAAGACCAGAAAGGCTCTACCCTTTCTGTTTCTCGACAGAATATGTTCTCAAGAATGGTCGACCTCATTCTTAATTCGGGCAAGGGGACAGCGAGCGGGCTTGATGGCGGGGATAAACAGAAGTACGTAGATATTGAGGAAATCTACTGGCGTGACTACTCCGAAGTTCACAAAAAGATTGAAGATAACATCCCTGAAGAAGACTTGGAGAGACAGGGCAAGATAATCAAAGAGGAAATCACAGGTCTATTCATAGACCCTCAGACCAAGAAACCCCTTGAGGAATGGCCGACCCAGGTAACTGAGGAATACGATGAGCCCAAGTTTCCGAATGGTCGTTTCGTTCTGAGGATAGGTCTTACAATTCTCAATCCCAAAGAAGAAGACCAGGTTTACAAGGAAAGCCGCTGGCCGTTCAACGTGATGCCGTATCACGTGCTTCCTCATATGTGGCAGGGTGGTAACGCTGTAGAAATGAGTCGGAACAATAACGACTTCCTCAACATAACGATGAGCGCAATGGTCAACCAGGTCAGGAGGACGGCAGACCCAACAAAAGTCATTGAGGCCGGGGCGTTGGCAAAAGGCCGTGACGGTAAGGTAAGGAGTAAGATAGACTCTATAACCGGGCTTGGCAGGATTATCATAGCGACTCGTGGCAAAATAAAGGCGATACAGAATCTTGTGTATCCCCCCCTCGATGCTTCCGTACCAATGCTGGCAGAACTCTTAAAGAAGGACATAGACGACCAAAGTTTCATGCAGGATGTCGCCCGGGGCGCAGCACAAAAAGGACAGCAGACAAAGGCTGAAATCGTAAGACTCAATCAGAACTCTTTGGACTACGTGGGATTACAGGGCGTTTTCCTTGATAAGTGGATTGACGAAACAGCGACCTTGATAGCCGAAATCTGTCAGAGTCACTACGAGCCCGACAGACTGATGAAGATGATAGCGGATGACGTTAAGAGTGGAATGAAGGCCGAGCAGGAGAGCTTGGACGTTAGGTTCGATGTGAATATCGAGCCTGGCTCGACCCTTCCCTTCGATGAAGAAAAAAAGCAGCAGGAGTACGCAGCGGCCTATCAGTTACTTGAAAATCCCATACCAAACCCGATGATAGAGGATATGCTGAGAGTCCTGAACATCTCGAAAAGAAAAGAAATTTTAGAGAAATATAAGGGCTTGCAGTTATTCCGACAGTTCATTATGATGGGCCAAATGTTAAGTCAGTTAGAACCTGAAAAAGTGCAGGCGTTTATTGAGGCTTCGGGAGTGCCGCAGCTCCAGCAGCTTGCACAGTTACTTATGCAGGCGGGTCAATTAGCACCGCAAATGAAGATGTAGAAGAAGGAGAACCGAAATGATTGATTGGGAAGACGACAACAAGACCATCTTTTCGGGTGATTTGGATTCAGAAGAAAGAGCTGCCGTCAAGTCGGGCGAGAAAAGAGGCGAGCGCGTAGCAATGGAAGAAGACCCGAAAAGGTTTGGTTTGGCGAGACAAAGAGCTTTAAGTAGGAAGAAGCACGAAGAAAATTACGTAAGGATATTTGGACATGAGTAAAGAAGGAGAAACAAAAAATGGAATATCCTATAGACGAAAAGCATTGCAAGGGTTGTCAGTGTTTGAATTGCAAAGCAAAAGATTGTCATACTTGGTGCAAGCCTGAGAATCGACACGCTTGTAGTAAGTACCAAGTGACTTTGTGTAAGACCCAAAAAGGGCCTATGATAACGTAATTGTGAAGAAATAGTAACTTAACTAATTGAACGCCCCCGCAAGTGGCTTTTTTTATACCCGCGTTTAGCGGGTTTTTTTATTGGGAAATTCTGGATGGTGTGTAGCCATTCAGTTCGACGCAGACAGCCAAACAGACAGGAGCTAAAGGGCCAGTCTGCAATAGATTCCGGAAAGAGACAAGTGCTCAAACAAAGGAGAAAATTATGTTGAGTAAAAAGAGAATTTTGACATTGGCCGCAAAGTACGGCCCGTTTGTAAGATTTTATCCAGAAGGTCCAGAAGGTTCTGAAGGTAAACCGCCGGAAGTTAAGGAAGGCGATAAACCTGAGTTGAAAGAGAAAGAGGAGTTCGAGAAGACCCGCCAGAGGGCCGACCAGGAGGCGGCAAACGCAAGGAAGGCAAGAGAGGAGCTTAACGAGACGCAGGAAGTTCTTGAGACTGCTCGCTCGGAGAACGAATCTCTTAAAGAGAAACTTGCCGAGGCCGAATCCAAAGCTGTCCAGGCCGGAATCAAGGACGTTGAGCTTGACGAATCCGAATATCAGGGGACCGACCTTGCTCTGGTAAGGGCCATAAAAATCCTTAACCAGAAGATAGACGTCAAGGACAAAAAAATTGACAACCTTGAAAAGAAGGCGACTGGTTACGAGGAGCGGGAACGGCAGGAGCAAGCCAAGATTGCCCGAAACTCTGTTTACGAGGAGCTTCTAAGCGACCTAGATGGTGAATACGGAGCCGATTGTCGCAACGATGCCGTTAAGAAATTCGATGAACTGGGTAAAAAGGGCGACATTCCCAAAGGCAACCCCGCAAAAGCGGCCCGAATAATGGAAAAATGTTACAAAGAGGTCAAGACGGCCAAGTCAAAAGAAACAAAGAAATCTCTAACACTCGACACGGGTTCGGGAGGCGGCGGCGCTCCGAACCTGTCAGGTTTTAAGTTCAAAAGCGGACAGTCGCTGGACGAAGCTGTTGACCAGTACACGGCTGCCACTAAGAGTTAAGGAGATAATCAATGAGTTTTCATCAGGATTTGAACAACCTCACACGAGACTTGCACGATTCTACGTGGGAGGTTGAGTATATGAAAAAGAACCCGATTCTGGCTCTTATGCTGGAACGGGGTAACATGAAGTTCAGTGGCGGTGCGCGTTACTACAAGAATTTAGATACGGGCACTCACGAAGACCTCGCGCAAGACTACGAAGTTAATGATGTCCTAACCCACGGGGTCAAGGACACGACCGCCACCGCTTATTTCCGCAAAAAGAAAATGCAATTCCCCGTCCAGATAGACGTTGACGAGGAGATGGAGAACGCCAAGCAGACGCCTGATGGCACGCAGCTTCAAAACCTTGCTAAATACCGGGTCAAGAAGGCGAACGAGGGTATGCGTATCCACTTGCGGAAAAAAATGTATATGGCAATGAGCCAGAGTAAGGCACCTTCCGACACCAATAAGTATATGCAGGGTCTTAATAGCGCCCTCGAAGTTGATTCCACCTACGGGACGATTACCAGGACTTATAGTGCCGGAACAAGTGCCGATACGGGATTCTACTGGCAACCGATGGGCGGAGTCATCACTTCGGCTGTTCAGGCGACTTCAGTTGCTATCAGCATTTCGCAGATGCGTACCTGGTTTGAGCCTCTCGAAGACATCGAAAGTGATAACACCGACCTTGTTACCATACTCGGCGGTACGCTCTGGCTGTCACTTCAGTCCGAGGCGGAGGCCAGGTCAATGCCTTATAAAATCGAGAAGAACCGCACTGCCCGTCAGGGCTTTACGGAGATGGTTCTCGATGGCAGAAGGATAATCAAAGACCCGTTCCTCAAGAGCGCCAATAATACGGCAATGGGCGAGACGACCGCGGCTGCGCAGGCACTTGAGGGCAGGGTTTACGGCCTGAACCTCAAGGACTGGGACTTCTACATTCACCCGGACAACAAGTTCAAAATGACGGATTTCTTCGACCAGAAGAAAATCGCCGGTGGGTCTGACTTCATACTCGCCAGAATCTTGTTCAAGGGCAACCTTGTCTGCTGGCATCCGAACAGCCAGCTTTATTACGAATTAGTGACTCCGTAACGAATGACGTAACTTGGAACGTGGCGTTATTTAGTGAAATATTTTTCTAAACAATAAACAGCCGGATTTTCCGGCCTTTTTTTTAGGAGTATCTATTATGACAGTCGGAATTTTGTCAACAGAGTTTTACCTCATCGACAACTGGCCCGGTGAGCCAACGAATGGCCCGAACCCCGCAAACTGGACCACGCCATCGGCGACAGAGGATTTTGAACTCGGTACTAAGCGTATGATTTACGATGCCACCAACAATGGCTGGGCAACGCTCATGTTCCTGAAGTTTGTCGATGGAGCGGTTCCGGAAGCAACAATCAGAGACACTTGTGGTATGCACACAGCGGCGGCGGCTTCGGGAGATTACTTCTGCGTAAACGATGACGCCAGCGAAGTATCGCTGACAGGGCCGATAGCCATTGCTCTTGCTTCAGTGACAACCGCCCTGCCTTATGCGTGGTTCTGGGTAGGCGGCGTTTGTCCGGAAGATACCATTCCGGGGCTTAACGATGCGGCATACGTAACAGATGGCGGCGTAAATACAGCCCAGTCGTACATGGTATTGGCCGCCAGCGCGAGTTACGCTCGGTTCCATATTGCGACCGCTACGGACATTGCGAACTTTTCCGCCTTCAGTCTGGTATCAGACACCACAAGTTAAACCTTCAATCATTAACCTTTTGAAAGGAGGTTTATAAATGGCTGCATTTGATAATGGTATTCAAAAGATGGTAACTCTTGCCGGAGTTCGCATGGAGGAAGGCGCTGGCGTCACTATTGCCAATGTCCCTACGACTGCGAATCTGTCTAAACAGACGTTTACTATAGCTACAAAGCTAAAAAAGGTGCTTGCTGGTTTTGGCATAATGGACACTGATGGTATGGTGGCCATTGCAACTACCGGAGCGCCTTCAAATGGTCAGGTTACATTTACCAGATTTGCACCTGTAGAAACCAGTGCCGACACGCTTACTTACATCTTGTTTGGATACTAAGATCGCTTCTTCTTCTGAGATTGGAGTGACCCTTCGGGGTCGCTCCTTTCTTATTATGGAGTTTACTGTGGCATACATTGCAAACAGCAACGACATCCAACCGATGCTCTGGTGCATAACCACGATAATGATGGTATTGCTTTGCAGACTTTCCGCAGGAGCATTGCAAGGAATTAGGACGGGGCAATTTGCCAATTTGAACAGCACATTGTACGGCACTTACAGCTTTTTCATATTCAGGATGAATAATTCTATATCGGTTCATACATTTATTAAAAGTGTTTTTACCTTTTGGACTTTGTTTATAACGTTTTTGTGCGTTTTTGCCTTTCTCGGTTTTGCGATATTGTTGCTGATATTGTTTTTTGCAGGTTTTACATTGAGGTTGAAGACCATCTTTATCCCTTTTTCTGTGGGATTTATGAAACTCAGAAGGCGATTTGAAATGCTTGCAAGTGCAACATCTTTTGGTTACGATAGTTTCAGACATGGCTTTTCTCCTATAAAGAAAAGTTTATGTTTAGGGCCGGTTGCAGTTTACACGACTGCGGTCGGCTCGCTTTATTGTATAGGCAGTAAAGAGAATGTTAAATAAAAAAATTATTTAGGAGAAGAAAGAATGGACACAAAAGTGCTTGAGACATTGAATTACAGGCGCAAGGCTTATGTAACAACACTTAAAAGCTCAAACGGGGAAGAAATGAAGTTACCAAGTCCACAGAAAGCGCTCTATAGCACAATGCACAACAGCCACAAGGGATATAGATATGTAAACCAGGGAATAAAGACGGCCTGCGACTGGATTCATCTGCTGCGAGACGGAAGGGGTGAAATTCATAATCCCTGGACAGACACGCCTATTACTGTGGTTGAGCTTGGATGTGGCAATGGCATACTTTGTAGTTTGCTGGTGGATATGTGCTTCGATGTTACCGGAGTTGACATATATGAAGGCAAAATTATTTATAACAGGAAGGGATATAAGTTTATTGAGCACGACCTAACCAAGTTCCCTTATCCCTTCAAGGACAATGAGTTTGATTATTGTTTGTCTTTTGATGTTCTCGAACACTTGACTGAAAACGAAATTGCCGCCGTCCTAAGAGAAATGGCACGAATAAGTCGCGGTATTTTCCTTAAAGTATCGTGTCATGGAATACCGCCGCTCCACATTACGATTAAAACTCCCGGATGGTGGATGAACCAGTTGACAACAAATTGTCCTGATTTTTCATGGCAGCTATTGAGGAATTTTGAACGGATTGCGGTAGATAATGGCCGTGTAGGTAGTACCGTTAATACATCATCGGATATTCGGCCATTCAAGAACGGCGAAAAAATCACCTATGCTCCCTTGTTTCATGGCAAAAGGGGTGTAATTGATGAAGATTAAACTCTTTTTATGCGGCGGCGAAGATCCTGTAAGTGAATATCCACTTGGACTTGGCTACTTAAAGTCAAACTGTACCGGCGATATAACCATCGTCAAAGACAGGGCCGAACTTGTGGATTGCGATTTAATTGGTCTGAGCTCTACCGTAGGCGGATTGGTTGAAGCCATAGACATCCTGACGAACACAGACATTCCGGTAGCTATCGGCGGGCAAGGTACTATGTGGGATGGGTTGGATGATTACCCGTTTAAGTATATTATTCATGGCGAAGGCGAAAGGGCGTTGCAGGAGATTATTGACGGCAAGGTGAACGGCGATAAGCACATAAGATTCAATAATATGCCTGACCTGGACACCTTATGTTTTCCAGACAGAGGCAAATGCGGGGAAGAAGTCCCTATTCTTACGAGCAGGGGTTGTCCCTATAATTGCTATTTCTGCTCGTCACATAATTATTGGGGCAGGACCAGATGGCACTCTGCGGAGTATTTTCTTGATGAAGTGGATTTTATTAAGTCGAACTATCCGAAGTCCTGGATTTTATACATCATGGACGATTTGTTCATAGTCAATCTGGAGAGGTTCAACAAGATATACGAGCAATGGATGAAAGACGGGCTTAATACCAGATTTAGCTTAAAGGGCTTCGTCAGGTCCAAGTGGATGACCCTGGAAAGAGCTACAAAGATGAAAACTATGGGGTTCGGGAGCGTTCGTTTCGGTGCTGAGTCCGGCAGTAACAGGATGCTTAAAATTCTCAACAAACAGGAAACAGTTGAGGACCATCAGAGGTGCGTGGATATATGTAAGCAGGTTGGTTTGAATGTATGCTGTTCACTGATGCAGTATCTACCGGGCGAGACTATCGAGGACAGGATACTAACAGACGAGTTCAGGAAGAAGAACAATCGTACCTTGTGTATATCCGGCAATTATAAGTTCCAAAGATTTCCGGGCACACACTTTTATGACGGAAGCAGTCCATTAGAGGGGGACTGGAGAACCCGAGGTGCGGTTAAAAAAGAACGAGTCTTACCATGACACTTATTGCAGACAGGAATAACGTCAAGCCAAAATTTAGGCTCATATCCCTTGTGGTGGTGATAGTGTTCTGCCTGTGTGGGACAATAATGACACTGCAAGGTATTAACTGGAGGCAATTTGCCAACCCTAACAGCATAGGCCACGGCGTTCTTTGCTTTAAGTTGTCCGGGATGCCGAGCAATATAACATTTGTGAGTCGCTTTGCGTTTTTCGGGATGTTGAGTTCGATAAAGTTTGCGAGCGGCTTTGCATTTTTGGCTTTGTTCATAACGTGCTGCAGTGGCCTTGCCTTTCTCACTTTGTCTGTAACGGTGTTTTCTCCCAAGATTAAGATTAGTTGCTTTCCCTTTTTCACTTTGACGATAGCGTTCTTGTGCGATTTTACCCTGTTCTGTTTGTCTATATTCTTTTCCATAGCTCGAGTAGCAAATTTTGCAACGATTCTTATAACCATCTTTGTTATGTGGTTGTTTGAAAAATTCAGCAAGTGGTTTTGTTTGCTTGCAAGTGTTGCAGGTTTTTGTTTTAATTGGTTCAGACATGGTTTTCTCCTTATAAGAAAATCGTGTTTAGGGCCGATTGCAAGTTACACGCTTGCGGTCGGCTCGCTTTATTGTAACAGCAATAAGGTGAATTTCAAATATAAATCTGAAAATTTTTAGAAGAAGGAGTAACAAAATGAAAATTGGAGTTTACACATTAACTAACCAAAGGGACAAGTTCATTGACCATCTTTTAGCGGAAAAGTTGCGCCAATATGGTCATACTGTTTTGATACGCAACTTTGTATATGGCGCAAGAGAATCGGTATATTATGAAAAGCCTGATGTGATTGTGGTTCCGTTTCCGGGAGGGCAGTACAAGTACGACTTTGTTAAGCTCTGCAAGAAATGGGGTATAGTGGTTATTGTCCGGCGTGGCGAGGCCGGTCAGGGACGAGAGCAGTTTGAGAAACTTAGCGATGATTACAAAACGGTCATTCTCGGTAACTGGGATTATAGTCCTTACGTTGATTTGGAATTGACGTGGGGGCAGGAGTTTTCGGACATCATTGCAGAACAAAGTAATATGCCTGCCGAGAAGATAAAGGCTTGCGGTGCTTTTGCCTTTGACCCATATTTCCAACCCGACCACAGGAGGAATGAGAATCACGAAAAGACCATTCTCTTTGCAACGGGCTTCTCAACAGCCGATTGCAGGAGTGAGTATTGCGAGACTGGATTGCCTGAAGAATCAGACTACCACGAAAAATTATATGCCATACACCGAAAGGCAAGGGATAAATGGATTGATGCCATCAAGAAGCTGGTGAAGTGGTTTAGTTTGAACTGGCGATTTGAATTGAAAGTGCGTCCGGGCGAATCTGTTGCCGAGTACAAAAAAATGCTGCCTGATTGTGTTAAGATACATCCAGAAGATACTCCATCGTCTATTGTGCTTTGTGATGTTGATGTTCTTGTCCATAGCGGCTCAACAATGGCAATCGAAGCCCACTTGCTCGGCATACCATCATTCAACTTTTGTAATGTCAATCCCGATCCGCTTCTCTCTATGGCAAGTCCGAGGTTAGAGACTTACGAGGAGCTTGAATGGAATCTGGCGAGGGCTGTTGTAGGCCAGTCGAATATCAACGAGTCTGTTTTCAATGAACTACAGGAACATCTTTACGGCACGATTGACGGCAAGGCTTGCGAAAGGGCGTCTAAGTACATTCACGAGTATGTCAGTAGCAAAAAGATTAAGACGAAAATTCCGAATAGCTGGCCGAAAAAACCGACATATCTTGTTGAGGGTGTTCACCTGAAACAGCAAGAAGGGGATGTGCGATGGACTTGTCCATGCTGCCGTAATATTTATTACGGTCCGGTTGCCGGAATCTTGAACTGCCCCTGGTGTTCTATGAAAATCGAAAGAACACCGATAAGGCCAGAGACAGAAAGGCCCGCAGGAAAGATAAGGGTAACTCGAAATCTTGAATCGGTGCTGAAATAGAAGGGAGAATATAGTGGCAAAAACGGGAGCCGAGTTAATAGATACAATAAGATTGAGGTCGGGGCGTGATACCGACACGAAACTAATCACGGAAGATTTCGTCTTAGACTGTCTCAACGAAGCCCAACTCCATATTGTCCGTAACTGTCCGAGACTTATCGACTTTGACAAAAGCGATACCACGACATACCGGGTAGCTACTTGGAGCACAACGGCTACAACGGTTACGGCAATAGCCAGGTCGTCCGGAACGGTTACTGTTACCGCATCAGGGCATAGTCTTGAAGTTGGTGATATTGTAACTGTTGCTGATTGCACAGGTACGGTCGATTTTGATGGTAACTTTGAGGTTCTATCGGTGTCTGGTACTGCTTTTACTTACTTCCAGAACGCTGCTGATGAGACAGGGGCCGTCTTTGGTACTGTTGTCCAACTCGCAGCTAAACCCACATACGACATCAGCACTCTTGACCCCGCCCATATAGGCGGTATCTGGATTCTCAATGGGGCCAGTACCCGGCAGGCGGGTTTGAAATACCGACCTCTTGAATACTTCAGAAATAAATACGAACCTGTTTACGAGGAGTCACCGTCCGAACCTACGGAATACACAAGGCAGGGCGACAACATCATTTTCAACTGCCCGATAGCGAGAGACTACCAAGGTTTGAATTTGAGGATTGATTATACGGCATGGGCTACGGCATTAGCCAATGGTGCTGTGGCCTCAGAAATAACCGGCGCAGATAAAGGATTGATTCTTTTCTCTTTGGCTGAAATATATGACGAGTTGGCATTAGGTATGCCGCGTTTCGAGTCAAAGGCGTTAAAGACCAGGGTATTGTTCAATAACTGGTTAGATGAGTTCAAGGATTATCAGGAGTTATGTTTTGAGGAGCTTTACGATGGCTAAGAAAACACTTCTAATTTTAGCATTTCTTTTTTGTGGTTTAATTTGCATTTGGGGAGGAACTCATGATCCTTGGGATGGAACGGTATGGGACGTTACCTCACCCGATATCGACCAGCCACACGGCAACGCCTACAAGGAGTTATACGACCTAAGAAAAGGCGTGGCGCTTCGTATGAACAAGGAGCACGAAACGCTTGCTACCAGTTCGGCGGGGGGCGTACATAAGCAGGGCTCGGCCAGGGCGTTCTTTCAGGATGCTGCACCGACAACGCAGGTAAATGGCGATGCTTTCGATTCCGGCGATTTAGGTTCTTTGTGGTTCGATTCAAACGCCTCTCCCGATAATCAGTTCAATGTCCTAACGGCGACTACTCCAACGTGGACGCCTATCTCGACCGAGGTAATTGCCGTACTTCTTGCGGCTAATCGCCAATTTGCCGGTACTCTTACGGTGGATGGTGCAACTACACTCACAGGAGCCGTAGGGTCTGCTGCGTCAATAACATTAGGGGCCGGTGCTGACCTTATAGGCTCATCCACTTCTGACATTACAATTGGTGCTAATAAATTCACGGTGGCGGGTGCGACCGGCAATACTCTTGTCGCAGGGACATTTACATCTACGGGTGTGGCTACTGTTGGCGATGGTTCACTACTCAAAACTTCAGCGGCGCCGACTACGGATGCTATGATTGCCAATAAGAAATATGTAGATGATGCTCTTGGACAATCTTCTCAAGTAACAGGAACTTCTAATATTTCCAATGTAACTGGCGATTGGGCGGACATGGCCAATATGTCCATAACATTAACAACGGTAGGCGGTA
>Ga0307376_10001641_pt1 | contig 23538 bp, 13 predicted proteins | sample TR2MG_FD_202536 | JGI IMG/M metagenome (GOLD analysis project Ga0307376, IMG submission 202536) | Soil microbial communities from Risofladan, Vaasa, Finland - TR-2 | ecosystem: Environmental > Terrestrial > Soil > Coastal area > Acid sulfate soil | place: Finland: Risofladan, Vaasa | collected...
TACTTGTCGGTTTGCCAGGCGATATCTGGCGCACCATCTCCAGCCATCCCTTTTCTTTTTATCTGGCTGCAGACACTTGTCATCGGATTGAGCTCTCCATTATCGTAAATTCGCTCGCCAAACCTGAATATTATTGTATCGCCCTTATTCCCTTTTAACTTAATTTTATACAGGCCGGTATAATTCACTCCCATGTCAACTACATATTTTGCTTTTACTGCTGGTTTTATTGAAACAGGTGAGATGGTTGCGGTTACCTGCACAGGAGGGAAGAATGTCTTTTGAAGTTTAGCTCCAGGGCCATCACTTTCAACTGATTCAGCCCACTCTTTCTCATTGTAATCATCTGTTGTCCAGCCTTCAGTTTCTTTGCTGCCGTCATAAATCTCACCCAGGTAAACATTATTATTTCTGACAGGTCCGTAAGAGTGTTTCCAGGAACGGTCAGTCATTATCTCTTCAGATTTACCGCTATTATATACTATGACCAGCCTTGCAATGAACTCAGGTTTTTTTGCGTGCAGTTCCATCCTGAGATTGTACTTGCCAAACATTCGCATCGGGAGTGGATTGTAGAAGCCGTTTCCAAGAGTGACAGCAAGAATGTTATTTCCTGTGGTCAGCTTATCTGACAGGTCATATTCCGCATAATAGATTCTTTTATTATGATTGGTCCAGGCAGGGTCAAGAATGTTTTTTCCAATTTTTCCACCATTGATGTATGAAGTATAATATCCTCCGGCAGTAATAAAGAGAGTTGCAGATTTTACTTTTTCTTTAACAATAAACTTTTTACGGAAAAGCGGAGCAGGAAGATCACCATACATTTCAGCATCATCTATGGGCCATTCCCTTGCATCGGTTATCCATAGGGCATCTCTTAATTCTTCTTTATTAATTACGGTAGATTGATTTTTTTGTTCGTTGCATCCTGAAAGAGTTAATATGCCAATAATCAATATGTATAGTACATTGGTATTGAGGATATTGAATTTATTTTTCATATTTATAACTAAGTATTCATAACAGGATCTAACATCCCCCTTTCCCCTTCAAAGGGGGAATCATTAATCAGTTTTTTCTATTTAAGACCAATGGCTCCAACTATGCTATACTTCATCAGCCTTCAACTTTACAACTTCCAACTTCTGTCTTCCGCCTTCCGCCTTAGGCCTTACGCCTTACGCCCTACTTATGCGTATCCCGTCCTTCCCAGCCGCTTTTCCCTTCATCCATAAATACTTCCTGAAGAGTTTTTGATACTTTTTCATCAACCTCCTCAACCAGCTGGATCCTCAATGGATTGGTAAGACGCTTATGCCATTCAATAACAGGTTCATATGGTGTGTTGGTCTTGTCAGTTTCAAAAATCAGGTATGCCCATTTTTCATAAAACACATTCCCTTTCGGAACCGGAACAACCTGCTGCATATTTGATGAAAGGAAAGGATGAGAAAGTCCTCTTGCCCAATAAATCCATGGGCCTCCCGTAATATAAAAGAATGGGTTAAGTAAGCGGGTCTGATTTTCCATACCGACATTTGCATAGTCGAGCTGAATGCCTGCAAATCCTACTCCCTTTTCCTTATTGAAAAATATTATCCATGGTATATCTGCTTCCATTTTAAGGTCAGTAAGGTCAGGCATATGTGAGACGTCATAAATAATTACTGAATCCCTTACTATATCATACCAGGCAGCGTGAGTCATAAGTTCCCGTTTAAAGACAATCTCTGCATTTCTCAGAGCCAGGGCATTTACAGTCTCTTTTATCCTCATGCTGGTTGTACTGATGAAGTACGGAACACCTGAGTAAAATTCATATCTCACAGAGGCTTCAACCTCCTCAACTCCTCTCATATTATCATATACCTCACTTTTTGCAATTACTGGACCAGACATAGTCTTAATACTCTTCGGGGTTTTCCAGTCAGAAGTATGTGTCCATGCCCGAGGAGGAGTATATATCCCGGGATTCCAGTGTATTGCTCCGTTTGTTTCAAGCCTGTGGTAAAGAGGGAACTCAGGATTGGTTTTAAGGTTAATCTGGTCGAGATGTCCCGATGTTGGATGGAGAGCCACCTCTATTTTACTGTTATCGATTTGCAAACCTGGAGCTTCTCCCTGCACCCTTAAATCTGTCATGTACGATTTAACCATGGCATCCGGATTATTGTAATAAACAAGAAAAACCCGGCTTGATTTTGAAGGGACATCAGCAAGAAAGGCAACTCTTGCAGTTACAGTTGGTAACCATAGCGGAACCTGCCTGGTAGATTTTCCATCCTTATCAGGACCAAGATCATCCTCGGTCAGATATTCCATCTGGTCATATACCTGCGAAGGCACTTCTGTAAACGAATGAGTGACAGGGTCAATTTCTACAACCCTTATATCGCGTGCAATAGTCTGCGCCTCATCGGGATAAAATGCGAGGAGAACTTCAACAGGTTCACTTGTCCGGCTAATCCCGGCTGTTTCACTCAGGATAACTGATTTATAGCTTTTCCAGTCTTTGCTGAACACATCAACTCCCTGAGGTGCGCTTACTGATCTGTTGGCGCTGATCCATTCATCGCCTGTGGAGGCATGTGCTGATTTCTTCATTCTCACTGAGATCCTGATGTTATAACTTTTTCCTGGTTCCCATTTTATCCATCCAACCACACTGAGTGCTTTATATAGTGTTGCATCCTGTGACATGCTGTAACCTGAAGGCGGCCTCTCCGACAGTGGAGGCCTGTTCATATTTTCATGATCAGCATTCCGCTTCAGATCTGTTGCCCTTAGAACCTTGCCGTCAACTGCTGCTTCCACTTCAATTATCGATTCCCTTGGAAGTTCTATATCTGCCTTAAAATGATAAAACGGAATCGCGGGTACCGGATATCCTAATTCGACATTCTTAATGTTTAGTACATTGTTCACTTTAGTCTTCTGGGAATAACCGGTAGAAAAGACAATTAATATCAGGAATATTGCTGATAAAATCCTGGTTTGATTTTTAATTGATCTGTACATGGTTTTGTATCTGTTTGAATGTGTAATGATAATATCAGTTCAATAATTTATAAACTTCAATCGCCGCAATGCTTTGCCCGTGGCAGTATCTTCCCTGCTTGATTCAAATTAGAATCTCTTCAATAAGAAACCGCTGTGCCACTACGCTTTTGTGCCTTTGCGCCTTTATCCTATTGTTCAGATATCAGGTTTCTGTTCCGTAGTTCCTGTTCACCATTCTGCCATTTTCCGCCTGCTCCCCAAAGGTAATATGTATAGTACATTGTTGTCTTTTGATAGATTGGAGTCCATGGCTGGAACTCTACATAATAATAATGTGCTTCACCGTTTGATGGATGGTTCATCCACATATGCAGGAATAACGGTTCAGTAACAGGGAATGCACCTACAAAAGTTATATTTTCCTTTTCATCATACCCGGCATACCATCCCTCCTTAAGGAAGAAGGCTCTGCCATAATACATTTCCGGTTTCATCCTGTATTCATGCATACCGTCTTTTTCAGGTATGGTAAATACATCCTCGGTCCAGTGTTTTGCTCCAAGTTCAAGTATAGGCTGCGGACCAAGGACATTTGCCTCAGGATTTTTGAATGTTAGTGCAAACTGCACTTCAAGCAGAGGTGAGTTTCCATAAAGTGTAAAAATCTTCTCCAGTTTGTTGCCAAAATAATCGGTACTCATTTTAACTCTTACATAATCACCTTCCTTTTTCAGTATCTCAGCATCGTAAACTCTGTGGGTCTCCATGCTACCCTGTCCGAGGAAATCCTCAAATCCTCCATAGGGATAGTATCCTCTTTTCCTGAAGCTGCGTTTGTCATCGGCGGCTTTGTCAGGCCAGAGTTTGAAGAAAACATTGTCATTCTTTGATTTGACAATATATTCTATCACACGTGCTCCCGTTGTCAGCAGAGTAATCTGAACACTGTCGTTTTCCATCCGGTATTCCATTATCCCATCACTGTTCAGATCCTGTTCGTAGAGGTAAGGTTTGCCTGTTGCCTTTCCTACGCCAAGCTGACTTACATTCTCAACTCCCAGAGCCGATACTTTTACATTATAAGACCCGGCAGGTACCTCAAGGTCGAATGACATATTGGAGAATGAAGCCTTCGGTGTAGTACACGATTTTGATGCCGAGTACACCACTTTCTTAGGATTGTTTTTATCAACAACTTCCACTTTTACCGGGAATGTTTGTTTATCAGTAAAGTTGTGTATTGCAACAGGATAAGTTACTTTCGGTGCATGACCATAAAGTAGCTGTTGTACTGAAATAGCTCTGGGAAGATCAAGCATTGTCAAAGTGCTCTTCTTCTGTTCTCCCCATTTGAAGTGAAGGGCTATCGGATTTGTTTTTCTTGTTGCAGATGCCTGTGGATTTAAATTAAATTCAAGAGTTTTTGTACTGTTCGCCGGTAACGCCACTTGTGTAGTTGTTCCTCCCTCCATTTTCAATTCCGGAGGAAGCACAATATTCAGTGATCCGGTTACAGCCTTAGAATAACTATTTGTTATATTCAGAATCAGTTTGTAATCTTTGGTAGAAGCATCAAGATTTATCCTGTCTCCGAAATACTCTTCCAGCCAAATCCTGTCAATGAGAAGCAGCTGAAGTGCATTTCTGTATTGTGCCGGTCCCATCATCAGGCCTCCGTCAAATACTGCAACTTCGCGTCTGTCCATAATAGCTTCCCATAAGAGCTTTTTGGTAAGCTGATTTCCTTTCGGGATAAAAAGCACCATTGATTTCTCAGTGCCGCCATAAAGGTTACCGGTGCTGCTGATGAATGGAACATTTTCATTGTCAATCTGCTCCTTGTTTCCTTCAGTTGCTATATAGCCATCATAGGTATATTTGTCAGCTTCACCACTTGCATCATAGACCTGTCTGAAGACATAACCGTTTTTTTCATGAGCATAGTTGATCCATGAGTCAGGAGTGAACATACTCTGAACCTGCAGCCCGTCATAATCTTTGAGCCCATGCATCTGGCCAAATCCATAATCTGCTACAGCAGGATTATTGACTTTGCCCAGCCAATCAGCCATTTCCTTCTGTGTAAGGAAATCCATATAACCTGTGAAGGTAAACCAGCTGTTTCCCTCATTCATGCCCTTGCCTATAACTTCCAGTGGATGTCCCGGAGTACATGTTACACTCTTAAGAAGAGTTTCAGCGCCAAACCATCCTTTCTGTAAATCATATTTTGCCAGCACGCTCTTTGTACTCTCTATGAGCGTAAGAGTCTTGTCTCTCATTTCTTTGCTTGATGATGCTATAACAAAGACCTTTTTATTATCGTTTTCCAGGCAGAATACATCAACATCAGTAAAATCTTTTGCTCCATACTGATAGCTCTTCAGCTTGTCTTTCCAGATGAAGTCGGTCGGAAGCTTTTCAGAGAGCTTTTTACCTGCTTCAGATGCCGGATCAACAATTGCAAACACATTTCCAGAAGCAATTGATTCATTAAGTTTCTGCAAAGAAGGTTGGTCGAGGGTTGTGTACTGCTCCTTGAGGAGGCTGTACATAAATCCTTCCTGCATCGCAAGACCTGGAATTCCAAATTCAGTAGCAAGGTCTACCCTGGCCTGAGCAATGGTATAATCCATTTTCGGCAAAGTAATCTTGAAAAGGTTACCATAGCGAATCTCTTCACGGAAGAGGTTGTGCCAGTGGTTAGTATAGCCATTGAACTGAAACTGATTGGTTATCATGTTCTTGTCAGGTTGAAAGGTGCCATTGTACTTGAATCCGTCAAGGCTCTGACCATATGATTCCATGGCTGCCATACCTGCAAGTATAACAACCAGGATGCAAAAGTTTTTAAATGTTTTTTTCATTTTTTTATAGTTAGTTTTTGTATAATTTGATTTTATCTGGTAGTAATAAGGTTCCTTTCACGTAATGATTTTACCCCTTCCTGCCAGTTTCCGCTTTTACCCCAGAAATAATATGTGAAGTACATTGTACTCTTACTGAAGATTGGAACCCATGGCTGGAATTCATGGCAATAAAAATGTGCATCAGGATTTCTTGGATGGTTCATGAACATGTGAAGGAAAAGAGGTGGTTTTACCGGGAAGGCAGCAACAAAGCTGATATCTTCCATTGTGTCGTAACCTGCATCCCAGCCTTCTTTCAGCAAAATAACTCTTCCATAATACCTCTCAGGCAGCATCCTGTATTCTTTCAGTCCGCCTATTTCAGGAGCTATAAAGACATCTTCAGTCCAGTGTTTCCTGCCCAGTTCAAGAACAGGCACAGGAGCTATCATATTAGCTTCGGGATTTCTGAATGTAACGGCAAAACGAACTTCAAGCAAAGGAGAGTTGCCATATAATGTATATGTCTTCTCAAGTTTATTGTCATAATAATCTGCAGTCATTCTGACCTGTAAATAATCTCCCTTAGCCTTTAATATTTCTGCATCATACACTTTGTGAGTCTCCATGCTGGCCTGACCGAGGAAATCTTCAAACCCTCCGTAAGGGTAGTAGCCTCTTTTCCTGAAGCTGCGTTTGTCATCTTCAGGTTTTACCGGCCACTGTTTATACATCACATTATCGTTTTTGGACTTTACAATATATTCTATAACTCTTGCTCCTGTTGTCAGCAGAGTTAGTTTTACACTGTCGTTTTCCATAATATATTCATTAACCCCGTCGGAATTAAGGTCGGTAACCGTAAGCCTCGGAGATCCTGTCGCGGCTCCGACTCCCAGCTGACTCATAGTTTCAATGCCACATGCTGATACCTTAATATTATAACCTCCCGGGGAAACTTCAAGATTAAAGGCAAGATCTTTGAAACTGCCTGTTTCGACCGGAACTGTCTCACTGGCGGTAAACAAAATATTTTTTAGTTCATTTTTATCCATTACTTCAACCCTGACTGTGGCAGATGGCTGATCAGTAAAGTTATGGATCGTAACCGGATAGCTTACAACCGGAGCATGCCCGTAAAGTAGATTGTGAACTGAAATAGCAGGTGGAAGGTCAAGTATGGTAAGTGTGCTCTTCTTCCGGTTGTTCCATTTAAAATGTACAGCAACAGGATTTGTAATGCCCATAGCTCTCGCTGAAGGTTTAAGTTTTACCCTTATTGTCTTGTTACTGTTTGCTGTCAGCTCTGTCTTTATTACAAGATTCTCTGTGGATTCAAGCTCCGGTGGAAGAACAATTTCTATTTCACCTTTTACAGGTTTTTGATAAGTGTTGGATATGGTGATATTCAGAAAATAACCATCTGTATTTGCCTCAAGGTTTATTCTGTCACCAAAATATTCTTCAAGGTATTCCCTGTCAAGCAGAAGAAGTTCGAGAGCATTCCTGTATAGCTCAGGCCCCATCATTTTACCACTGCCTGTTACAGCAACTTCCCGCCTTTTCATTATTGCTTCCCACATCAGGTCCTTAGTTATAGCTTCGCCTTTTCTGAGAAAAAGTACCATACATGGCACAGTTCCTTTATCAAGCGAACCTGTTGGCGTTACAAAAGGTTTATTTTCATTGTCAGCCTGTTCTTTATTACCTTCTCCTGCTATGTAACCATCATAGATATACATGTCAGCTGCCGGATCATAAACAGAACGAAAAGAATAACCATTCTTTTTATGAGCATAGTTGATCATGAATTCAAGAGTGTACATACTTTGAATGAGCAGACTATCATAATTATCGCAACCATAGATTGCCTGGTTATATGAGGAGGGAATATAATTCATATTGGTTCCCACATCTGCCACAACAGGCAGATTGACTTTCCGGAGCCATTCAACCAGTTCATCCTGTGTAAGGAAATCCATATAACCACAGAAAGTGAACCATGTGTTACCTTCATTCATCCCTTTGCCTATCACTTCAAGAGGATGACCGGCAGTGCAGGTTACACTTTTTAAAAGTGTTTCCGTTCCGAACCATCCACGATGCAGATCGTACTTGCTAAGAATATCCTTTGTATTTGTGATAATGAACAGGATTTTGTCCCTCAGCTCTTTACTCACAGATGAGATCACATAAATTTTTTTGTCTCCGTTTTCAAGAAAGAAGAGATTAACCTCAGTAAAATCGCTTGCATCAGTCTGGTGACTTTTCAGTTTTTCTTTCCACTCATCTCTTAAAGGCAATTTTCCGGTAAGTTTTTTACCGGCTTCTGTTGAAGGATCTGTAAGTACCAGAAACGGTTTGTCAATTATATTAAGATCCCTGAGCTCTGGCTGATCAAGTATATTGTATTCTCCACTGAAGAGGCTGCTCAGGAATCCTTCCTGCATTTTTAATCCCGGAATGTTAAGATCATCGGCAATATTAAGCCTGGCCTGGGCTATTGACAACTGAACATCAGGAACCGATTGTTTGAAGAGGTTTCCGTACCTTATCTCATCACGAAATGTGTCATGCCAGTAATTTGTATAACCATTGAACTGAAAATCTGAATTTATGGTTTGCTCTGATGGATTGAATGAACCCTTATAAACAAACTCCCCGATGTTTTGAGAAACAGCATTATTGCACAAAAAAAGAAATATTGATGCACTTGAAATCAAATGCTTCATAAATTTTTCTTCCATGTGATTTCCCGTTTTTATTATTATTTTATGATAGGTAAATTAAAAAGTATCCTGATAAGGTAAATTTAAATAATTGGATTGTAAAAGAGTAATTGATACCTTATTTTTAATTATAAATATCCTTCTTTTTTACCCTGATAATTACCGATCCCCTGGTTGACCAGTCGAAATAGGACAGAAGTATCTCTTTCCCGGTCTGATATATAGCAGGGTAACAGTATGATCCCTCTGGATTATTTTCTATAATCTGTTTGTTGATCCAGCTTTTACCCTCATCTTCTGAATATGCAATATTAAAAGGAGTCCTTTTCTGATCTGTTGCATTGTCATTCCAAACCAGTAAAAGATCATCAGTTGAAGGTATCCTTTTTATTGATGCAGGGGAACATGGTGAATTGATATTTCCAGGTTCAACGGGGCTCCAGGTCTCTCCTTTATCTTCTGAATAAGAAAAGTATTGCACACCTGACATTGTTCTGAGGTACATCATAACATCGCGGTTCCTGAGTTCGATTAATCCTGGTTCCTGGGTCACAATTGATTCGGGATTGGGCACTTCGGCACTGACTTTCCAGCTACGTCCCATATCATCTGAATTATAACACCAGATTCTACCTATCCTTGAAAAAATAGTGTCGCCCGGACTTTTATGCAGTGAAACCGGCATCAGAAGTCTTCCGTTTTCTAATTGAACAACCCTGCAGTTATTAAGAACAAAATAGCCATCCCTGTCTGTAATACATCTGACAGGATCATTCCATGATTCACCTTCATCAGCTGATATCCTCATCATTGGAATACAGTCGCTGTCAGAGTTTTTTCTGAGATAGAACAGTGCGATTTCCCTGTTCTGAAGCCTCAGCAATGATACTGACATTACATTCATGATCCCTTCCTGTTCCACAATTGTAACATCTTCTGATGTCCAGGTTTTTCCTCCGTCTGATGATAACCTGCCGGCCAGGTAAGCATTTGCATGATCATTTGCTGAACTGCCTGTATAATGGCTGTAAACAAACAATAGCCGGCCATCCCTGAGTGAAATGAAATCGCCCTCGCTGTTGCGGGGATTATCAATTCCTGTATCAAGTTTCAATACATATTCTTTCTTTATATAATTATTATCAGAATTGTTTTTGCATCCCGGATCGATAGATATTGCCAGTAAGCAAGATGCGATATAAAGTATATATTTTTTCATCATAAAGCCCGGAATGAAAGAAATATTATAAATAGTAAATATACCATTTTAAACACAGAGAACACAGAGTTTACACAGAGGACACAGAGAGATACTGTTATATAATTAGCTTTATGTCCTCAGTGATATTTCTCTGTGCCTTCTGTGGTTAATGGATTTATTCTTTATCTTTAATTATCATTAAATACATGAAATCTTAAAATGAAACGCAGAAATTTTTTAGGCCTTCTTGGAGTTGCTTCTTTCGGAGCTGTTTTTTCTGAAGACCTTGTTAAATATGCTCATGGCAACAAAAATATTAAACCTGTTGAAGGTTCCTGGTTTGAATTTCAGCATCACAGCGTTGTTGAAGGTAAATATTGGGATCATGTTCTGAGGACATTTACAGCCGATCAGTGGGACAAAAAAGTAAAGGAGATTTCTGATGCCGGGATGAAGTACCTTGTGCTTTTTGATATAGCAATTCATGGCAAAACCTTTTATCCTTCAAAATTGCTTTCTAAACACCAGCTTGGTTGTGACGATCCGCTCGAAACTGTTCTTTCTGCTGCTGATAAATGCGGGATTAGCTTCTTTATAAGCAATGACTTCTTTGGTGAGTGGACAAATGTAGAAATGATGATGAAGGATGAAGCTGTTAATTCACTAAGAATCAAAGCGATGAATGAAGTAGCTGAGAAATACTCACATCATAAAAGTTTCTATGGCTGGTATTTCCCCAATGAGACATCCATCAACGGAAATTTTCGCGATTTTTTCATTGATTATGTGAACTCCTGCTCAGCCCAGGCAAAGCGTCTGACTCCTGCTGCAAAGACACTTATTGCACCTTATGGAACCAGGCTGGTAAATGCGGATGATATCTTTGTAAGACAGCTCGAGAAACTGGATGTCAGCTTTATTGCTTACCAGGATGAGGTAGGGGTGAGGAAAACAAGAGTAGAAGAGAGTGCAGGATTCTTTGAGAAGCTGAACAGGGCTCATGAAAAGGCCGGGCGGTCAAAACTATGGGCAGATGTTGAGTTCTTTACCTTTGAGGGTGAAACATACAAAAGTGCACTTGTGCCAGCTTCGTGGGAGAGAGTTATTAAGCAGCTTGAAGCTGTATCTCCTTTCGTTGAAAAGATATTAATATATCAGTATATTGGACTATTGAACAAACCCGGTACAGATATCTTTGCCGGCCATCCTGATTCTGCAATACTATATGAAAAAATCATTACCAGATCATGAAGCTGAAACTTAGACTATTCATGTTATTGTTAATACTTATCTCATGCAAATCCAGGCAGGAAAACGTTACTGAAACCATTTTTTGCACTCACAATGTAGTCCTGGATGAGTCAGGTAAGATTATTCCATGGTTTACTCCAGGGGATGCAGCTTATGATAACTTTCTTCATCTTCGCTGGGATTTCATTAAGAAGAGAGTACCTTTTTCCCCCGGACCTGAACCAAGATCACGATACCCACAGTACTATTTCTATTGTGCTTTTAAATTAAGGAATGACTCTATATTACCTGATACATGGATAAATGATATAGGTGAAAAAATACCGAACTGGTTTGAGAATGCAAGACTCTATTATGCCTATACAGGTGATTCAGGTGTTATGGACATTATCAGGGATTTCATTGATTATACTATTGACCATGGTACCAGTTCAGATGAGTTTAAATGGCCCGGGTTTCCTTATACTACAACTAATGCAGGAGATATAATCTTTCGTGGATTCTCAGATGCAGGAAGGCTGGTGTTGAATGAAATACAGGTAGATCACGCCGGAGAGATGGGATTGACTTATTTCAGGATGTACCAGTTCACCGGAAATAAAAAATATCTGAAAGAAGCATTACAGGTTGCAAATGTCCTGGCTGCAAATGTAAAGGATGGTAATGAGAATGAGTCAGCGTTACCCTACAGGGTAGTTATGGACGATGGCAGAGTTACTGCTCCATATGGTGCAAACTGGACCGGATGCTATATGTTATTTGAAAATCTGCTCCGGGGAGGTTTTGCAGATAGCCTGTTTTTTTCCTCAGCCCGGGACAAAATAAGGGATTTTCTTCTGAACTATCCGATGAAAACAGGATACTGGACTGATGGCCATTCTGATACTGATGTGAAAAGCAATACATATAAGAGCAACCTGAGTGCAAGTAATATGACTCTTTGTCTTTTTGATTATCCCGATCTGGATCAGGAGTGGGGAAGTGATATCCCTATGCTTATCAAATGGACTGAAGATAATTTCGTATACAGGACTGCTGATGATGAACCATCCACAATGTGGGGAGCTAATATCGTAGGTGAACAGGATTCATTTAACTATAAAATGGATTACCAGACTGCCAGATATGCGGCAGCCTGTGCACGTTGGTATTCAGTTTCCGGGGATATCTCCTATAAGGAAAAAGCATATAGGTCGCTCAATTGGGTAACTTATTGTAACGATTCTACCGGATTGGCATTTGAGAGTCCTGTTAGTAAAGGTATTTTAAGCTGGTGGTCAGATTGTTATGGTGAGTGTCCGAGGATGTTCTACCATGCATTTGCAGGTGTGCCTGAATGGGCGCCTCCACAAGAGGATCATATTTTATATTCTGAAGGTATCCTGCGAGATGTTAAATATGCTGAAAATAAATTGAAGTATACCGCAACCTCTGATTCCGGGGTTGAATATATAAGATTATCTTACAAACCCGAAAGTATAATATTAAATGGTAAAGAGCTAACGGTAAGTTCATCACAGAAACCTGATACATACATGGTAAGAAAACTGGGGAAAGGTGATTATTCAATTACTGTAAGCCATAGTAAAGCAGGCAATATTATTATTACAGGTTGATAATCAGGCAATAGCTCAGTTAGATGAGTAAATTATTATATATCAATTATATGGCCAGAAATTCATTCATTTCCGGAATATTATCATCAGTAAATCCTGCACTTGGAGGAGTTAAATTATTATTTATAATCATGCTGTTCTTAATACCACTGGAAGTTTATCCCCAGTCAGCAGAGGTTGATATCCAGATTGATGGTGCCGAAAAGTATCAGACCATAGATGGTTTTGGGGTAAATATTAACACTGCCTGGTGGTACAATGGAGAATATAGTGATGCAAAAGTTATACAACCGGCAATCGACTTGCTGGTCGATTCGCTGGGCGCCACAATTTTCAGGGCAGTAATTGAAGATATCGACTGGGAGGCAGTTAATGATGACAATGACCCAAACCACTTTAACTGGACCTATTTTAACAGCGTTTTTACAAACAAAAGATTTCAGGGTGTATGGAATACATTACGTTATCTGAATAAAAAAGGAATCAGAGATGGATTGATTATAAGCTTTATGGGAGCACCTCCTGCCTCTCCGCCACTTGAGAAGCCCGATCCGAAAAGAAGCTGGATGGGTGGAACTGATCATGTTATTTATAAGGAGATGGAGGACGAGCTTGTAGAGTCGATATCCGCCCTTCTTTACTATATGAGGCATACTGCCAGAGTTCAGTTTGCCCTTGTCTCTCCGATGAATGAAACTGATATTTTAGCTGCAACCAAAAGCAGAAAACCTCCTGATGGGATAGTGGAAGGTCCAAATATGCCTGATGCAGTCCAGTATGCGAGAGTGACAGCAAAACTGGCTGAGAAACTGAATAGTTTAGGAATGGGTGATGTCAGATTCGTTGCACCTGATGCTGCAGGTGACAGGCTTTTCGGGGAATGCCTGAATGAAATGGTTAAGGATACATTATTAATGAGCAGGATGGCATCCTGGGGAGTACATCAGTATGGCAATGATGCACAGAATTATTTAAATATTGTTGACAGGCTGGCAAATCCGAACAAATCATACTGGGTTACAGAAACTGCCGGCATCAGTAATATGTTGGGACAGCTTGATGATGGTGCTGGTGCATATATTTTCTGGGATGGATTCGACTGTGTTTATCAGCATGGAAGGAGAAATGGCTATGGTGATATTCCTCCAAATGATTATGTCTATTGGCTTGAAGGTGAAGAAGGCAAGCCTTTGCTAAAATATGTTTCTGAAGATAATAGCTGGGTGACTCGTAAACAGTTCTTTGAGCATGCCCACCTGATGAAGTTCATAAGGCCCGGTTCTGTACGTTTAGGATTAATCGGGCAGGACAGCGGATTGGTAGTTCATGCTTTTCAAAATCCCGACGGGAACATTGTTATTGCAGGCAGAAATAATACCAGCCAGACTAAGTATTTCAGTGGAAACCTTAAAAATCTCTCGAAACAAAAAAATATCAGATTAATCTATACTGATTCACTGGTTAACTTTTCTGATGGGACTGAAGTAATGATATCAGGAGAAAGTTTTAAAGCTTACATACCGTCTCACTCAGTTTTTACTTTAACTGGAACTGCTGAGTCACTTTCTGCATCCGGGAATGACGATAATCCTGAACCAGATGGCTGGTATGCAGGCGATATACATGTCCATCGCAACTGTGGTGAAGTGACCCCCCTCTTCTCTGAAGCTGAACTTATAAACATGATGGAGCCAAATGATCTGGCTGTTGTCACACTTCTTGCTGATATGGGCAACGGAGAGGTGAAGGATAATAAAACAGACCTTCCCAAGGTAAATGGGGCAGATGATAAACAATCAAAAGAAGGGAGAATTCTTCATTGGGACGCTGAGTGGCATTTTGACCCGGCCGGTGTGACATTTGAAAATAAGGCCCTTGGAGGACATTTACTGCTTCTTGGTTTGAAAGAGGCGCATACTATTTGGGATGAATCTGCTTTTAAGATACTTGAATGGGGCAAAAAACAGAATGCTATAACAGGTTTCTGCCACATGCAATATCTTACTGATTCGTTCCAGAATGATTTGAGTTGTTGCATACCAGTCGATTTTCCTGTTGAAACAGCACTTGGTACAATTGATTTCCTTTCCGAAGATGTCTTGCTTAACGATGCTTCAGTTAATGCATACTATAAGATTCTGAATTGCGGATTCAGACCGGGATGGGCAGCCGGAACAGATTTTCCATGTAATAACAGCCGGCCCTTAGGTTCCTTATTAACCTATGTGCGGATTCAGGATCAGCCACTTACTTACAGGAAATGGATTGAGGGAATAAAAGAAGGCAGAACGGTTATTACCACTAACGGACATATTGAATTTCTTGATCTTAAAGTCAATGGATCATTCTCTCCTGGAGATGAGCTGATGTTCAGTAAAAAAGGAAATGTAAAAATCAATGTAACATGGACATCAAAAATGGACCAGACAGGATATATTGAAATTTTATGCAATGGCAGAGTGGTGGCAAAACATGACGGAAATTCAAAACCAGGTGCTCCTGTTATCTTCAGTACAGACCTTTCCATATATCAAAGCAGCTGGATATGTGCCAGAAGAATGGATGACAGAGGTCATCAGTCTCATACAGCTCCGGTATTTGTAACAGTTGGAAAGAAGCCTGTAAGAGCCAGCGCAGCTGATGCAGAATATTTCATAAATTGGATAGATAATATCCTGTTAAACATTGAATTAAACGGACCGTGGAGTCAGTACTTTTCAAAAGATGTGAATGCAGTCAGAGACAGGTATATGAAAGCAAGGAATATTTATAAAGAAATAGCACTGGAGGCAGGCAAAATAAACAAAAACTAAAATTGGTGTCGTGAAATTCAATATCGCTCAAAAGTTTCTGTCGCTAATAGTTCCCATATTAATTATAATTGTGGTTCAGTTCATTTTATCGGGTTGCAATAACATCAGGGATCATGCTCCGGTTTTAATCCTGGCTTCGGATAAAGGTTTCGGAACATATACAGGTGAAATACTCAGGACAGAGGGATATAACGAATATGATATAGTATCCCTGTCAGAAGAAGTGGTGACAACATCATTTATAAGTAAATATGATATTGTTATTCTGGCTCAGCAAGGGATAGTACAGGAAAAGAAAGAGATGATAATTGATTATGTAAAAAAAGGTGGTCAACTCATAGCGTTCCGTCCCGATAGTATGTTATCCTGCATATTTGGAATCAACCCTGCAGGAGGAATAATTTCAGAAGGATATATTAATATTGACACTTTATCGCCTGAAGGCAGGGGGCTTGTATCGGAGTCTCTTCAGTTTCATGGTTATGCAGATTTATATAACATAACAGGAGGGAGGTTAATTTCGTCTCTCTTTACAGATTCCCGGACAAAAAGTGAATTCCCTGCCCTGGTGGCCTCTTCTTACGGAAAAGGACATACATACGCTTTTACATATAATCTTCCGCAAAGTATTGTCTATACACGTCAGGGGAACCCTTTATCCGCAGGTATTGAGAAGGATGGGATCAATGGGTTGCGTGCTATGGACCTGTTTACTGATGGCTGGTTGGATCCGACAAAAAATACTATTAATCAGGCAGATATGCAGATGAGTCTGTTGAGTCATTGCATTGAAATTCTGGCAGGATACTGCAAACCTCTTCCCAGATTATGGTATTTCCCGGATACACTCAAATCACTTGTTTCTCTCACCAATGATGGAGAGTATAGAGGGGAAAAAGACTTTGAAACTCAGTTTTCTGACATTGATTCTGCTGGTGCTCTGATGACACTTTATGTCATGGAAACCGATAAGGTATCAAGGGAATGGACTGATAGGTGGATTTCCAGGGAATTTGAAATATCGGGTCATCCTGATGATACAAGGGAAGCTGGAAATCCAGGATGGGTAAGTATGGATAATATCCTTGGATTTAAAATGAAGGAGTTGAGTGATTTGTATGGAATTGAAATGAAAACTATTGTGAATCACTGGTTTGTATGGTGTGGAAGTGACTCGGCCGGTAACCCGGAGTTTGCTGCCCAGGCTGCAATTGAGGCAAAACATGGTCTTGGTCTGGATATAAACTATGCTCATTATGATAATGGTTCAGTTCATGGCCATTTTTTAGGGGAAAGAGGTATTGATCAGGGGAATTTTACCGGCAGCGGACTGATAATGAAGTTTGCATCAGGTAAAGGTGAGATTCTGGATATTTTTCAACACCTCAATAATGTTTATGATCAGCAGTATAATGAGAATAACGATCCGGTAGGCTTTTTTAATTGCTTCAAAGGACTGATTGATAGAAGTATAAATGATGAATCGTATTCATATATAAGCATTAAATCACATAATGATGAGTATTACTTTTCAAAGGATCCGCTAATGAAGATGCTGCAGTATGCCGATAGCATCGGAATTCCTGTATTGACTGCTGAAAAACTTCTTTATTTTGTTAAAATGAGAGATGAAGCAAGGTTTACGGATCATAGCTGGACTCGAAACAGGGTATCCTTTAATTTAAATTTTTCAGATAAGCAATCGGGAGGTCTTGCTGTTCTTTTACCGTATGAGTTCAATGATAAAAAAATTGAAAGTATTAAGCTCGATGGCCTCCACGATGATTTTATTATTCGCACTGTTAAGGGCACCCGTTATGCATTCATTACGGTAAATAAAGTTGGAATGAATTCAATATCAGTTAAATATAATTAAACATTAAACATTAATAATTTTAGGCATGCCGGAATTTCATAATGATACTGAGCTCTTTACTTTTATCACGAAAAATCTGTATGTAGCAGCGGTTTGTGACATACTTGATGAACTTGGATACCGAAACCAGGCAATGCATCAACGGCTGAGACCTCTTCTTCCTGATCCTGAAAATTGTGGCTTCATAGGGAGAGCCAGGACAATACGGTGGATGGAAACAGATTATGTGGTCGAGGACGATCCCTATGGTCTTGAAATTGAGGCTATGGATTCGCTTAAGGAAGGAGAAGTTGTTGTTCATTCAACCGATTATAGTGGGAATAATGCGCCATGGGGTGAATTAATGAGTACAATTGCAAAACGCAATGGCGTCGCCGGATGTGTTTGTGACAGCCAGATACGTGATTGTGTAAGAATAATGAAAATGGGTTTTCCGGTTTTTTATTCCGGTATCAGACCACTGGATTCCAAAGGCCGCGCAATTGTTCAGGCATTTGATGTTCCTGTTCGTTGCGGTGAGGTTATCGTTTATCCCGAAGATATAATTTATGCAGACTTTGATGGAATTGTGGTTGTTCCGAGATCATTGGAACAGGATTTATTCATCAGAGCACAGGAGAAGGTAAAAAGTGAAAATCTTTCACGGGAGGAATTGCTTGGGGGAAAGTCTCTGAGGGAAGTATATAATAAGTATAAAGCACTTTAAACTAATTAATGATATAATGAAATTAAAGGATAGTATTGTTGTTGTAACAGGTTCGGGATCAGGAATAGGCAGAGCATGTGCTGTCGAGTTTGCAAATGCCGGGGCAAAAGTAGTTGTGGCTGACATTAACATAGAAGGAGCTGATGAAACCGTAAGACAGATACAAGACACTGGAGGAGTCTCTGTGGCATTTAAAACCGATGTTTCTGCCCCGGATTCGGTAATGCAGCTGGTTGATTTTACAATAAAAACCTATTCGAGGATAGATGCGTTGATCAATAATGCAGCAATTCAGATTAATAAAACTGTAGCTGATATTACATTTGAGGAATGGAACCAGCAGATGTCGGTCAATGTTGGGGGCATCTTTCTGTGTTCAAAGTACTTTCTGCCTCATCTTCGTCTGACAGGCGGGAACATCGTCAATATGTCCTCCGTCAATGGTTTCTTCGTTGAGCCAATGTGTGCAGGATATTGTACCACCAAGGCTGCAATAATTGGTCTTACAAAAGCAATGGCTATCGATCATGGGAACGAGGGTATCAGAGTTAACTGCATTTGTCCGGGATATATCGATGCAGGCCTGGCTGAGGGTTATTTCCAGAGTCAGCCTGATCCTCAGAAGGCAAGGGAGGAAGCAGGGAAATTACATGCATTATGGCGAATTGGGAAACCTGAAGAGGTTGGCAGGGTAGCTCTCTTCCTGGCCAGTGATGATGCATCTTTTATGACAGGCGCATCCGTTGTGGTCGATGGTGGATTTGGTTCAGGCCTGCCTCCCAAATAGTTAACGAAATACCGAAATACCAAACACTATACTATGAAGATTACTGATGTAAAAGCCATTGTTCTCAGATTGCCCGAGATATCCATTGCTGCTGACGGTACACAAGATGACCTGATAATAATTGTTGAGACTGATGAGGGTATTACTGGCTATGGTGAAGTGGATACTTCCCCGTATGTAGGCAAAGCAATAGTTAATGCATATATGTCACATGGGACATGCTATGGTTTGCGGGAGATTCTGATCGGGGCTGATCCGTTTGATTATGAGCAGATATGGAACGAAATGTGGTCAAAGACATATTATTATGGTAGATTCGGTCCGGTTATTCATGTAATGAGTGGCGTTGACATGGCGCTCTGGGATATTATGGGAAAATCATCAGGAAAGCCTGTGCATAAATTACTGGGAGGCAGTTATACCGATAAAGTTCGTCCATATGCCAGCGCCCTCATGCCAGAAACAAAAGACGATGTAAAAAGAATGACAGAGAAATATGCCGCACTCGGATATCAAGCAATTAAATTTGGGTGGGGTCCACTCGGATATGATGTCATTTCCGATCTTGAGTTAATTGAGACAGCACGAAAGAGTGCCGGGGACAGGATCGAAATAATGATAGATATTGGAAAGAGATATAAATTGAAACAGGCAATGTATATGGCAAGAGCCCTTGAACAATTGAATATATACTGGCTTGAAGAACCCCTGCCAGCTGAAGATTATAAGGGCTACAGAAAACTGGCTGATTCCACCACAATAAATATTGCAACAGGGGAAGAGGAGAGTGGCAGACTTTCATTTTCCAGGCTGATAAATGAATCGCATGTTGATATAATTCAGCCTGACATTTCGCGTTGCGGTGGTCTGACTGAGGCGAAAAAAATTGCTGCAATTGCTGCCGACAATAATATTATTCTGGTACCTCATGCTTTCAAGACAGGGATACTTGTTGCAGCAACAATACAATTTATTGCCTCAATGCCACATATACCTTTTCTTGAATTCTCAGTTACAGAATCGGCTATACGCAAAGAACTGCTTGCCCATCCTTTTGAGATAAAGGATGGATTTATTTGTGTCCCGGAGGCTCCGGGACTCGGTATTGAACTCAACCCTGATGTTATGATGAAATATGAGGTTAAATGAAATCGCAATGATAAGAATGTTACCTGATTAATAAAAAATGACAATGGCTAAAAGAAATATTGTTTCATCAATTGTTTTATTGCTTATATACTGCAATATATATGCACAAAATGAACTTGATGTGGTTAAAAATAACTGGCTTCAGTACAGTGATGTCCAGAATTCTCTCTATCATCACCTGGCTGACCAGGCTATGGATTTGCTGGCAAAAAGGGCAGTAGAAGTAAGTAATATAAATTCTCTGCAGGACTGGCAAAAGCGTCAGGAATATATCAGATCAACCCTGATGGAAATTACAGGGCCATTCCCTGACAAAACTCCATTGAACGCAAAGATAGTCAGGACAGTTGAAAAGGAACATTTCAGGGTTGAACATATCATTTTTGAATCTCAGCCGGGTTTTTTCGTTACGTCATCATTATATATACCTAAAGGCTTTTCAAAAAAAACAAAAGCTCCTGCAATTATTTATTGCAGCGGTCATTCAGAAGAGGGATACCGTAGTCCAATTTATCAGTATGTTATTACTAATCTGGTGCTTAAGGGATTTATTGTCTTTGCTTTTGATCCTGTCGGACAAGGAGAAAGGCTTGAATACTTTGATCCGGAGAAAGGGAAGTCAATTGTTGGAGGACCAACCAGTGAGCATTCTTATCCTGGTAACCAGGCATTTATTACGGGCAGTTCGCAAGCAAAACATATGATATGGGATGGTATCAGGGCAATTGATTATCTTGTAACAAGGAAAGAGGCAGATCCTTCAAGAATAGGTATAACAGGAAGATCAGGAGGGGGAACACAATCTTCATACATTGCTGCCTTTGATGATCGCGTCTATGCAGCAGCTCCCGAATGCTATATTACCACATTCACCAGATTGTTGCAGACTATGGGAAACCAGGATGCAGAGCAGAACTTTCCCGGTTTTGTAATAAAAGGACTTGATCTTCCTGATCTGCTATCAGTACGGGCTCCAAAACCTGCACTGATGATAACGACAACCCGTGATATTTTTAGTATCCAGGGCGCAAGGGAGGCAGAAGAGGAGATAAACCATGTTTATGAAGCATATGGGAAAAGGGAAAATTTCGGAAGGGCTGAAGATGATACAGGACATGCCTCAACAATGAAAAACAGGGAAGCCATGTATGCATTCTTTCAGAAACATCTCAAAAACCCGGGTGATTCAAAAGATCAGGTTGTTTCATTGCTGACAAAGGATGAATTGAAAGTAACATCCTCAGGACAGGTTTCAACATCAATTGGGGGTGAAACTATTTACACTCTTAACATGAAGGAATCCCGGAAAGTTATTTCTAAAAGAGATTCATTATTAAATAGTTATGATTCTAAAGTGGATAAAATATTGAATTCTGCCAGAAAACTTTCAGGTTATATTGACCCTGCCTCCACTGATAAACCTGTGTTTTCCGGAAGATTCAGGAAAGAAGGCTATTCATTGGAGAAGTATTTTATAAAAGGTGAAGGCAATTATGTCGTTCCTTACCTGTTGCTTGTCCCTGACAGTGAAAACGGGAAAGCAGTTATTTACCTGAATCCTGAGGGAAAATCTGCTGAGGCAGGAGGGGAAATGGAATTGCTTGTAAAACAGGGATATATTGTGTTGGCTCCCGACCTCATTGGAATGGGAGAGACCGGACCCGGTATTTTCAGGGGCGATGCATTTATTGATGGCGAATCTCATAATCTATGGTATGCCTCAATTGTAATTGGAAGAAGCACTGTTGCCATCAGGGCTGCTGATGTAAATAAGCTGGCCGGCCAGCTTAAACAGAATAGCTCTGTAGTAACGATTATAGGAATTGCCCGTGCAGATCTTTCTCCGGTGATGCTGCATGCAGCTGCTTTCAACAAAGATATTTCCAGGGTAGCACTCTTCGAACCCTATTCTTCATATAGGTCACTTGTAATGATTCGTTTTTATAAATCATCATTCATAGCTGGCGTGGTACCGGGTGCTATTGAAGAGTATGACCTTCCGTTTCTGGCAGGAACTCTGGCTCCAAGAAAGTTAATGATTGCCAGACCAACAGATGGAAATGGACAGTTCGAAAACCAGGAGATTATAACAGAGGATATGAATACACTTAAGAAATTGTATAAAGAAAATAATGCTGAAGGTTCCCTCCTGATTTTAACTTCAGACAAAGTATTCCAATTTGAAAAACTCCTTGATTGGATAAAATGAAACATAAAAGTGCCTATATTAAGTTTATTCTGACTTATATTCTGCTTTTCTCAGCTGGACTTTTAAATGGAGAGTCGGGTGCTTTAAAGATTGATTTCATTGATTATTACTTTGAAAATGGATCCCCACTCTTATGGAAAATTGAAAATGACACTCTGTGCGTTTCTCTTTTACCTGATTATCAGAGAGAAACGTTAAACAGGCAGACAGATCACTGGTACTTCAGGATAGTTGCTGAAAAAGGGACCAGGATCAGGATGAAGATTGAAAAAATGGTGCCTGACGTTTATAACGGGAGGCCTGCAACCGACTGGTGGAACTATAAAACCGGCATACCCTGTTATATCTCAAACGATAACAGCAGCTGGAAACCATACAGAACCACAACGCTTCCAGGTAAAGAGATCTTTTTAGAGTTTGTAATGGATTCTGATGAGGTTTACCTGGCTAGACTTCCTGTTTATACAACATCTGATTTAAAATCTCTTATATCAGGGGTTGAAAATAAAAAAGGCATTAAAATTATTGAGATAGGCAGGACACTTGAAAACAGGCCGCTTGAGATTATACGACTTGGTACTCCTGATGCAAAAATTCAGGTACTGATCAGAGCCAGGGCACATCCCTGGGAAGCGGGTGGCAACTGGGTTATTGAAGGACTTATAGATGAATTCATCAAGAAAAATAACAAAGTTTTATCAGACAATTTCTGTTTTTCTATTCTGCCCATGGCTAATATAGACGGTGTTGTAAGAGGTATGACGCGGTTCAATACAGCGGGAATGGATCTGAACAGGAACTGGGATAAAGCTCCTGATTCTTTGCTTTGCCCCGAAAATTATGCTTTCGATGCTTACATAAATGGACTTATTAGTCAAGGATTAAAGCCTGTTCTTATTATTGATCTGCATAATGATGACAAAGGAGATATACATCTTGCCAAACACGACAGGAAAGATGTTCAATTCAAAAATGATATGAAAAGATTTGAACGCCTTTTGAGAAAGTACACCTCTTTTTCTGAAGAATTCAGGTATTCCTGGAATGACGACGGTCAGGAGGCAGTCATGTCAATTGAAAATGGAATATTACACCGATATGGTTTGGAATCATTTGTTTATGAGCTAAATGCGAACTGGATTTCCGGACTTAAAATAATCCCTTCTGCAGATAACTGGAAAGAGACCGGAAAAGGACTTTTTAATGCTTTATACGATTTTTTGAGATAAACAAATAGTATATAATAAAAAGGAGGCAGATATGAAAACCAACATCAGAATTTTACTATTAATACTGTTAATGACATTTTTTATTGCCAGTGGGAAGGAATCTTATTCACAGGGTGTCCT
>Ga0307376_10001642_pt1 | contig 23508 bp, 35 predicted proteins | sample TR2MG_FD_202536 | JGI IMG/M metagenome (GOLD analysis project Ga0307376, IMG submission 202536) | Soil microbial communities from Risofladan, Vaasa, Finland - TR-2 | ecosystem: Environmental > Terrestrial > Soil > Coastal area > Acid sulfate soil | place: Finland: Risofladan, Vaasa | collected...
TGATGCGATGGACTAAAAACCAGTGGGGCAATGAAATAAATGTAATTGGTAATAATTGGGGTAATAAGCAAAAATCTGCCCTTGGTTTTACAAAACAAATGAAGTTTACTTTGCCTGATTATATGAGGATAGAAAATTTAAGAAATATAGTTGCTAATAATTATGAGCCTGAATTGATTACCAAACAACAAGTAATTAGTGACTTAACTGAAATGTGGACGGGATTTAATAGAAGCACTCTTGAAAGAGTTTTTAACACAGAAGAAACAATTCTAAGCGTTGCCATGCTTTCACTTCTAAGAACTGATACAATGTTGAACATGTTGGACCATTGGAATAAAAATAGATTTATAAAATCTAATTTAGCTTTCAATGTTCAAGGTCAAGAGTGGATGAGTAAATTAAATAAAGATTTAATAGAAGAAAAAGTAAAAAACTATTTTGATAAAAGATTTTTAAACTTCACTAACTCAAATAGAGGGACTGGTGTACCAAGACATAATATTATACACAAGGCACTTGAATTTAATACTCCGTACATTATGACCACTGACGATGATATGTTTTTCCCACCTGGTTCAGTAGAAGCACTTATTTCTATACTAGAAGATAATCCAGAAATGGGGGCTGTGGATATGTGGGTTCATCCGAATCTAAATGCTTGGTTTATGAGGCCGGATAAGATGATGTATAAACAACCAAAATCACCATTTGGTCTTGTTGATGGTATGGGGTCAGCAAGTATGGTAATAAGGAGAGAAGTATTTGAAACCTGTGATTATGACCATCAGTACTACATAGGATGGGCAGATATTGACTTTTGTATGCAAATGAGAAAGAGCAAATGGAAAATTGGTATATTAGCCATTCCTGATTACAAGGCGTTAAATTTTAGAAGCAGGGGATCGGATTCTTACAGACAATATAGACAATATAGACATGACGCACAGCATGCTGGTAATAGCTCTGTAAGATTCCAACAGAAATGGCATATGCAGATATGAGGATATTGTGGTTAGCAACAGATAGAAGTAAAAGAGTGGCTAATATATTTGGTCCTTTACAAAAGGAAGTATCTAAAATAGCGGATGTTCATTTTATCCTTAGACAATTGCCATTAGGTATGCTACCAAAAGCCTGGCAACAGAAATACACTAAGGGAAATGAAAAACCACCAAGACTAGTAAATCCTAAATTTGCTAATGAGTTTGACTTCATAATTGTTGATGCTCCATTTGCTTTTCTTGATGAAAATTGGGAGAAGATAAAGACAAAAAAGGGCGTGCTAATTGAAGATCAACATGGTGATGTACTTGAGTACTCAAAAAGATATATGGATGAGGGATTTGATATATTTTTTACCAGATATAATAATATATTAAAACAACACCCATGGTTGAAGGATCAAACTATAAAATGGTTACCACATGGATTTGATCCAAATATTTTTAAAGATTATAAGAGTTTTAAAAAGTGGGATTGTTTGATGGTTGGTAGAATACAACCAAAAATATATCCTATTAGATGGAAGGTACATCAGCAAATGAGTAATTCTAGTGCGGCTTATAACAGAACAGAGCGACCAGAAGAAAATGTCCCAGAACAATTAAGATGGCCTATCCATAAAGAGTATGCACAGATGATAGGTTACTCTAAAATAACTTTTGCTTGTATGAGTATATTCAAATATCCTGTGATGAAGTACTTTGAAATACCAGCATGTAATTCAGCATTGTTTGCTGATTACAATGATGAGTTAGATGAATTAGGATTTAAACCTGATGAAAATATGGTTAGTTTAAATGGTGTGGATAACATACCAGAGTTAGTAAAAAGTTGGTTGGGTTCACCGAAAGAATTAAGTAACTTATCTGGAAATGGATATGACATGGTGCATGAAAAACATACAGCCGAAAAGAGAGCTGAACAACTTATTAATTATATAGAGGCAGAACTTTGAGCGATAAAGAATATTTAAAAGTAAATGAAGAGCAAACAGAAAAGCTTTTACCTAAACTTAAAACGGATAAGGTTTATTTATCACATAAAAGAGCCAACAAAGCAAATACATTTAAATTTATCAAGGGTTTCATAAGTAGAAAATGGGAAATACTTGATATAGGATGTAGAGACGGCATGTGGTTAGATATACTAAAAAACAATAAGTTCTTAAACTTAAGAGGTATAGATATTTCAACCAAGGCGCTTGAAATTGCTAGAAAGAAAGATCATAATGTTGTAAGGGGTGATGCGCAAAATTTACCATTCCCAGATGAAGAGTTTAATTTTGTTAGTATAATTCATACGTTAGAGCATTGTCCTGATCCAGATAGAGTACTAACTGAAATAAAGAGAGTTCTCAAACCAAATGGTAGAGTACTTGTAGTTGTTCCATTACAGAAGAAAGAACCAGTACCTACTGTATGGGGGCATTACTATTGCTTCAGCAGTTCAAAAGAAGTTATTAATATGATTGTAAGAAATGGATTTAAAAAAGTTGAAGTAAACGCGAAACAAAGACCACATAACAGATTTTTATTTAGAAAATTGAGAGAGGAAAATGGCGAAACCAAAAATACTACTGATAACTGATGTATGGGGATGGGGTGGACACCACCGTGGAGAGCAGATTGTAAAGTACTTATCTGATGAGTTCGAATTGGAACTGATAACCCAAGCTATGCTTAATAAAGCGGATCACAAATATGATTTAGATGACTATGACTTATACTATCCACTGTTTCATGTACAATTAAGATTAGGTAAATTACATGACAGAATGGATAGAGTTGTGACAGTTGTGACTGGTAGAACAGCTTTAAAACCAAAGTTTGCTGAATATGGACAAGGAAATAGAAAAGTTGGTTTTCTAAAGTTTGCTAACCAATGCCGTGCAATATTTGCAAATAATTATCTAGCACTCAGGGAACTTAGAACTTATTATAATGGCACAAGTATATACGTGCCAAGAGGAGTAGATGAAAAGTTATTCTCATATGAACCATATCCTAGTACTGGATTCACTGCTTGTTTTGTTGGTAAAGGTAGGATGCCAGAAAAGGGATATGTTAGTCATATAGTACCAGCTTGTGTTAGAACAAACACTAAGATGATTTCTAATATTAAAAACTATAGAAATGCTGTAACTCAAGATTTAGTTAAAGAACAAATTTATGATAGATCACATGTTCTAATGGTTGCAAGTACTGTAGATGGTACGCCAAACCCCGCACTTGAAGCAGCTTCATGTGGCAGACCAATTTTATCTAATAGAATCGGTAACATGCCAGAGTTTATAGAACAGGGAGTCAATGGATTTTTGGTTGAACGTAATATAGAGGAATATGCAGAGAAGTTAAGATGGATGAAAAGAAATACTGCAAAGTGTGATAAAATGGGTCAAAGGGCTAGACAAAAAATAGAAAAAGAGTGGTGTTGGAGAGAAACTCTTAATAGATATGAAAGAAAAGCGTTAAGGAGTGTATTAAAATGATTAATTATGAAAAATGGTGGGATGAAAATGTAGTAACTAAAAAATATACCTCTATGAAAAATTTCAAAGAAGTGTTAGATAGAAACAAGTCAAGATATGAGTATTTAAAAATAATAGAAGAAATAAATCCAAAAAGTGTGTTGGATGTTGGATGTGGCCTGGGACTTGATTATGAAATGTATAAAAACAATAACTCTAATATTAAATATTGTGGTATTGATAACTGTGATGGATTCATAAAAGAAAATAAAAAGAATTATCCAGAGGCTGACTTTAGAGTTGCGAGAGCACAAGAATTACCTTTTGATGATGAGTCATTTGATCTTGTTACTTGTAGAGGTGTGTTAGAGCATCTTGATTCACCGGAAAAAGCTATAAGTGAAATAGCAAGAGTATCAAAACGAGATGTTGTTTTAATATGGTTTTTAATACCAGGTAAAAAGGAAAAAATAACTCTACATAAGCAAGGATATTATAGGAATATTTATTCTGAGGATAGAGTAATGAAATGCCTTGAAGAAAATGGTCTGAAACTTGGATATAATATTGTTGTAAAAGACAAATTATCCCCAATGAAAAGACATGAAGTATGGGTATTAAATAAAGTGTGAGGTGAGATAAAATGAGTGCAGATTTATATTATAATAGAAGAAGATTTTTTGAAACAACTCCATATGGTATACAGTATTATTGGGATGATGGTCCGTCATATGCACCATCAACTACTTCTGCTAGCTATGCTTCATCGTCTACTACTGATAGTGCTGTAGCCACATCATATGCACTGAAAGTATATGCTGAAAAACTATCTGATAGAATGTATGAAAATAATGTAGAAGATATTGATAAAGATTATGTTGCCGGTATGATCTATGCAATACTAATGAAGGATGATGTGGATGATGTTATAAAAGATAGGCTTTTAGCAGACAGACCAGGGAAGGAAAAATTATTTAAAGACGAGGATTTTCTAATATGAAAAATGTTTTAGTAACAGGCGCAAGTGGTTATATTGGACAGAATTTAATAAAGCACTTGGAGAAAAGAGGTTGTAGAACATTTCCTTATGATGTAAAAATGAGGGAATGGGACAGATCAAATGTACTTGAGTATAGAGAATATGATGGAGTCGTTCACCTTGCGGCTTTGTCTGGTATAGCAGCATGTGAAAAGAACCATGATACTGCAATACGTGACAATGTAATATTTGCTTCACAGGTTTTTGAAAGAGCAATGGTTGCTGAGATACCATGTGTATTTACTTCATCACAAGCGGCAAAGACTCCAACTAGTAGTGCTTATGCTTCAATGAAAAGAACCGCTGAGTTAAAAGCTGAAGATGTAAACAAAAATGGTGGTGATATAAGAGTGCTTAGACTGACTAATGTGTATGGTGGATTTGAGTATGTTAAAAAGAAAAACACAGTTATCAAACAGTTTTTACTAAAGAGGGCTAAAGGTGAGATAATACTTATCCATGGTGATGGAAGACAAGAACGGGACTTTATACACGTAGACGACGTATGTGAATTTATTTGGTTAGCTTTGGATCACGAGTATAAGATATTAGAGCCAGTTGATATTGGTACTGGTATCGGTACAAATATGCTTGACTTGGCAAGAATGTGTAGGCATCATTCTGCTTTTACAGATTCAAGAAATGTAGGTGAGGCAAGTAGTATAGCGGATGTTACCAGAGCCAAAGAACTGTTTGGTTATACAGCACCGAACAGAATACAGTCATATCTTGATACGAACCCAAGTTTACTTTCTTAGTTGAATAGGATATAATAAGAGAAAAAATTGGAGGAAATTAAATGTTTGAAGACATTGTAAAATCAAAGTTTGAAGGTGTTGATATTGGTACTAGGGATATTACATCAGAAATTAAATCTGAGTTAAGGAAAGGTCTTGACTATGGTATAGGTCAACTAGAAGAACTTGAAGGTGAAGAAATTGATACCGAATTAAGAGATTTAGTTAATACATTTTTCGATCAGAGCATGGATGAGTTGGCTCAAATGTATTTGGATTCTTTTACCACTGATGAGCTGATTACTATGCTGGATTTTGAACTGACTCCTTTAGCGAAAAAGAAGTTAAATGTTCAATTTAAAATCCAGAAGTTTATGACCGATGGTCTTTTAAACTCTATAAGAGATTATGAAATGCCAGAAGAAGACCCACAAGAAGATTTCGTTGACGCTTTGAGAAGGTTTGATTGTGATAATGTAATGGAAGAAGAAGGTTTAGATAATGTAATATGGGATTCAAAGGAGTAACTACAATGGGCTTATTCGGTGACATATTTAAAGACGATGATTTTGAAATATCAAGTGAAGAACAAGATATTGATGAATTTATTGACGACGAGGAAGAATGTGATGATTGGGGCACTGGTATAGGTGCTACCTGGGATACTGGTCAAAAACCGGATATCTGGAATACTGATGAACCATGGACATGCCACGAAGATTGTTTGACAGATGAACCTTGTTCTCATGGCGCAGACTGTGATTGTAAGCCCGGCTTTGATGTGGATGACTTCTTCAGCTAAGTAATGGCTTGACGAAGTCCTCGTATACTCTCATATATTTTACTTGATAATCTTCATTACTACCAGCAGAAATATTGCCTGATTGTGAATGAGCTAAGAATCGGGCTTTCGGTACTGGTATACCGACGTAACCCATCTTTAAACATTTCAATAAGAAAGCGTAGTCAAGAAGTCTTTTATACTTGTCGTCCGTGACAAGTCCAACATCTTCAATTACACTCATTTTGAACATTGAGTTTGAGCTTATATAATTTGCTAGTAATAACTTTTCAGGACTGAAAGGTATGGCTGGAAATGAGTGAACTAAAGAACCCGTAAATTCAAACCCCGCATAGGCATATCCCACACTGCTATCTGATTTCAATAACTTATCATGTAACCTATCAAGCATATGTCTGCCTAATTCAATATCGTTATCAATCATTATGCAGTACTTCGGTATGTTTGGTATGTTTTTCTTAGCCCAATCCAAACCAAGTTGATAATTTGTTGGTATGTTATTCTCACCACTACTAGTGATCCAAAAATACTTTTTATGATTTCTCTGTATTGTTTTCTTTGTTATTTTACTTATATAATCATCTGGTAACAAAGGTGTTACAACAAGTACTTCTGGAAACTTTGTTGATCTTATTATTTCTATTTTATTCCCAGTCTTTCTATCTGCCATTCATCCTCGTTATCGTCGCATTCTTTAAAGTCTTGTCTTCTCTTTCTAAAATTCACTATATATCTACTGAATTGTCTCAACTTTCTTAAAATCCATTTATCTTTAATTTTAATCCATATATTCTTCTCTTCCCAAATGGCACCTAACAATCCTACTATAACAGAAATTGGTCCTAATAAACACATTAATCCTAATAATAATTTCCATGCCCAATCTTCACCTTGGTAATGATCATTCTCTATTTGAAATATAATTATCAAAGTAATACAAATTACCCACACATGTGTTATTATCCAGAACCACCAAGGCATTTTTTTATATCCTTTCTACAGTTTTTCAGCTAGTCGTTTGATAGCTTCTTCAAAATCACTCTTCATTGACTCTTTTTCTTCATCAAGAGTTTCAAAAAACTTTGTTATACCAAGTCTTTTTGTATCGTCTTGTAAATTAGCCATTAATCTATATTCACTTAACCAGAAAACAGCAGATATTACATTCATGTCTGCATAAATCTGTTCTACATTACTTACATCTACATCTTTAAATGTCAATGACACAGATGGTGTTATACTTGAATAATTTTGCGTATTTATTGTTGCTTTTTTACTTACAGTTATATCCATTATATTTACCTCACTAAACAATTTTTTATTACTTCTGCTACATTTTCTATCAGAAAATCAGGATATAGTCTTTTAACATTTTCATATATATCCTCTATTAATGTCCACTTTATCTTCGCATGGTGTCTTACTATCCAATCAACATCCTCTATACTATCCACAGTTAACTTATGAAACATATTACCATAGAATCTATGTTCTAGTGGCAACAACGGCACGCATCCGTCCTCCATTATAGAAAATGTCCATGGATTTAAGTATCCTATTTCATAATTCTTTTTGCTATCAATAAGTATTGTGAAGTCAACTTCTTCCCAATCAATCATAGCTTGATTTATCATGTTGTCGTGTTCATACTGTTGATACTTTATCTTATCTAATTTTTCAGACTGATATAGAACCTTCTTATCAGGGAATAATTGAGCGTACTTCCTATAGTACTTTTCAAATGACTTTAACTTATCTTCAAGATTTATAGTTGAATAAGCCAGAGCAAATGGTCTCTCCTCTTCTCGCTTTAAATCAGTTTTGATTTTGTCGATCCAATGAGGTAGATAACCAAATTCTCTTCTATTTTGTAAAGCAGGCTCAAAGAAAAATACCTTGAACTTTTTCAACCAGTCATACTCTCTTTTAGACATTGCTAACTCTCCATCGAATATAACAACTGGTATTTTTGTTCTTATGTAATTCTCAACTATAGCCGCTTGTATGGCGTACTCATCGGGCATTATTGACTGGTTCACCCAGTCAATAAATAACCCGTCAAGTTTTGGCATTCCCCTATCCATTAAATCATACACATTTATAACAGGCAAGGATTCTCCCAACTTGTTCACAATATTTTCTCTAAAGGATATTACTCCAATCATTTTTTAGTTATCGACCTTCCCCTTGCTTTAGGGTCTTTCATTTCATCTTTAATTTCTTCTTCAGCTTTTTCTACTTCTTTGCCCTTTACCATACCTTTTGCTGCTGCTGCTTGTTCCAGCAAATAAGTATCAATTATTTTCTGTCTTACTGGTACAGTAATGGCATCAAGTCTGCTTCTTCTTTCGAATTGAATTGTTTTAAAAGTCTTGCCTAAGAAAGCTCCAAGATAAGCTAATGCTTCTTCTTGGCTATATGCAGCAATACATGCACTCCATAATTTTTGCTCCCCATCCTCACTACTCCTAATTTCATAATCAATTCTAAATACACTAATTCCGTCTGGCATCTATTAAATCCTCCTCGAGTACATCAAATATCTCTGTATACTCTATATTTTTTCCTTCTGCTTTTATTACTTTGAAATAGACTATTTGTTGTCCTATTTCTTTTGTATCTTTCTGACCGATCATATGATGACCGTGGAGAAAAATATCATCTTTCACTAAATCAACATCTGTAAGGTCTTCTACAACCTTAATTCTTAACCATTGGTATTTAGTCATTTTGACTTTTTTCCTCCAAATCCTTTAATATTCTATAAATTTCGGTCAACTCTGTTTCAAAATCATCCTTGAAAGAATAAAAAGAATCACCAATTAAGCCGAGTCTGAATTTGGCTTTCTTTGCTGATTCATCTATTGTGTTGTTGCCTACCATTTTTTCTTCTATACAATCATCACATCTTTCTGGTTGGAATCCTCTGGCATCATCTAATATTGTCACTGTTATATTTTTATCATAATACTGACAGTTAAATATTCCTTTTCTGAATTTCAAAAATTCACATCCCTCTAAACATTTCAACTACATCACCTCCTGGGCTACTCCTTATTCTTTTCACCCTGTTTTATATACCTTCTTATTTCTATGGCTCGTTTCATTGTTTCGACGGCTTTTTTACTTGGTTTACTATTGATTGTTTGACCCTTTGGAATCAAGTTCATTCTATTTTTTAGTTTTTTTATTACTCTACCATCACTCCCAATATCAACTTCATATTCTTCACCGCTATCAACATTAACAATCGTTCTCCTTTTAGGATATATATCATCATACATTTTTCAAGCTCCGTTTCACAGTTTTTTTCTTCATTGTTGGCTTTGGAGCCGGTGGTTCTGGCTCAAATTGTTCTACTTCCTGAATTAATGCTTCTGCCTCTTTTACCTCTTGACTTATAGTTGAGTATCCAGTATTCTCCAACCACTTATCTAATTTCTCAACTAATCCAGGTATTTTTGGTAACCATTCCATTGCTGCTGCTTCACCTTGTATTTTATCCGTACCATAAGTATACCATGCACCGCCCTTTTTAATAATTTCTGCTTCCACAGCTAGTTCCATGATTCCAGCCCACTCATTGAGACCAGTTTTGTATCCAATATCAATTGTAGCCTGTTGAAATGGTGGATACATTCTATTCTTTAGTGTCGTTGCTGTTATTCTATTACCTATAATTGGATCACCCTTGTTATCACCATCTTTTAAGTATTCTTTTCTAAGCGATATAAGAATTGATGGGAATAACTTCATAGCCTTCCCACCACCTATTTGGTCCGGCATCGGTACGCTTGATGGCATCCCATAATAGTGACCACATGCTATACTTACAGAGTTCTGTGCAATACATACATTTAAGAGTAGTTTTAATGTACTCCTAATTTCTTTCTGTAATAGACCTTGGTCTGCCTTTGGTACACCACCTACTGCATCAGTGAATGACTTATATCTATCAAGACCACCAACTGAGTCAATACCAATAACATATCCTTGTTCACCTGATTCTCTTATCTGAGCAATGACTGACTTGACTTCATGTATCCATGGTGTATATACATATAATATATTTTCAGCATCAAGGCCCCATCTTTGACAGAACTCATCTGTTATCCCACCTTCTGTATCAATAATTACGGGTTTGTATCCTTGCTTCTGAGCATTGGCCATACACAGTACCATAAAACTTGACTTAAAACTATGCTCTGGTCCTACAATGGCAACTAAATTCCTTGATGGAATACCACCAGTCAAAGAACCAGATAATATTCTGTTTAGATCAAGCGCTGGTGTGGACAACATAAATCTCCCAGTTGCTATTTCCGAATCTGCTAATACACTTACATGTGCTCCCTTTACGTTTGATTCTATACTTTTCTTTAATTTATCAAAAACTTCACTCATATATACTCCCCGAGTCCCGAATGTCTTAGAACTGCTCTATATCCTTCTATTTCTTCCATCCAGCTCTCTACTTCTTCATCAATACCTCTTATTTTTTCCTGGTATTGTTGTCTTTTTTTCATTTCCTTCAGCCAGTCTTTTCTATAAAGAGCCACTGTTTCCTCTAACTCTTTTATTTTTTCAATATAACCATCTAGTTTATCACTTATAATAAATGATTTTTCCCCATAAGCAATGGACTCTATCAATTTAGTTGATTGATAAGGACTATTACCACACATTTCCATTATTCTATCAAAGAATAACTCTTTTAATTTTGGATCAATTACCACAATCATTACTTCTCCTTTCTATATCCTTATAGTTCCTACTATTCCTCCATTACTTATTAATTGAGGACGAATCTCTCTAGTAATTTCCATCCTCACATTATATTCTATACTATTCGGGAATAAAAGTAAACTTATTGGAGTTTCTTTTAATTCTATTTGACTTCTTTGTAGTGGTACACTTTTATTGTTGTCTAATTTCCAATTGTGAATAACCATTCCTTTTAGTAACGTGGTACACATTATCTATTTCATCAACATCTTCTAACTCACTTCTGTGAGATACTATAAATATTTTTGAGTTATCATCTTTTTGTCTAGTTTTAATTATTTTAAATAGTTGATTTATTCCCTTGCCATCTATTGATGAGTCAAGTAACTCATCAAATGTTAGGTAGTCCGGGAAAATACCTGCTTGCAATCTGGCAATATCCAGAAATGCAAATTGAATAGCGATGTCTATTCCTCTACCCTCACCACCAGATAGAGAACCATAAGAAGCATTAGTTATTCCCGGGCCTTTTATTTCAGCATCTAACCAACTATCTAATACAGTATAAAAACCATAATCAACTTCAGATAAGTAGAAGTTTGTCTGCTTATTCATATATGGTATTATAGAGGATATTGCATGTTGTTTTAAATTCTTATCATCACATAAGAACTTGATAAAAGATAAATAATCTTTTATCTCTATAAACTTTGATTTCTTTTTAGATTGTGTTCTTGAATCAAGAGTTAACTTCTTTATGTTCATATCTTCTTTATGAATTATTTCAAGAAGTTCTTTTTTCATTTCTGTTTTTACTTCTATATCTTTTTCAAGGCTCTTTACTTTCCTTTCTAACTCTATTGTACTGTCTATATAATGTTTCAGTTCATCACATGTTTCTTGTAGCAGAGTAATATTACGTCCGGATTCTATGATAAAGTTTTCTGCTGTGTTCCTTACTTCTCTTAGTTTTACTAATGTTCTTTCCCACCTTACTATATCATCATAGTATTCCACAAATACTTTATCATCAGGCACATGCTTTGTTTTTTCTTCGAACTCACTCATCAAGTCAATCATATCTGTTAGATACTTCAACTCATCCTTTATAATTTCTTTGTCTTCTCTGGCAGTTTGAATATCAAATGATATATCTTCTACTTCCTTTTCAAGCCTTGTTTTTGTTACTTCTATGCTCATTAACTCATTTTTTGAATCATCATATAATTCTGGATCATCAAATTCTCTACCACATGTTGGACATATATCTTCTTCAAGTAGATGTAGTCTTTCATTTTTAAGAATCCATTCTGCTGTTAATGCGGATATTTCAATATTTACTTTTGCCCTATCCTCTAACAGAGTTGCGTATTTTTCTTGTGTTTCTAATGACTTTTTATATTGCTGTTTATGTCTTTTAATTAACTCATCCTTTGTGCCCTCTGAATCCTCTAGCTTCTTTAATCTTTTTATATCCCAATTAGCTTCTTCTTTTATTTTGAATTGTTCTTTTGCTCTTTTTATTTTTCCTTCAAGCACTGGAATACAACGAAGATTAATTCTTGTTCTTATTCCATTCCATTGTTCTTGTTCAAGTACTAGCGCGTCAATCTGACCCCGTCTGCTATCTAACTCATCTGAATAGTTAGGGAAATCTTGTTCAAGGTCTTTTAGGTTTTCACGCGCTTCGTTTAACTCTGACTCAGGTATAAGTAATTTTCTGATCCTACTATGGTGATCTAACATCCTTTGGTCTGAATCTTTTATGATCCTCTCATTTGTAGAAATGGTAAGGTCTATCTCTCTAATATTGTTATTTAAGTTTTTTAGCTTAGAATTACATTTTTCGTTAAGCTTTGTGTATAAAGATAATCCGAACATCGTCTCCATGAATTTCCTCTTGTCGGGTTTTTTCATGGACAGAATTTTTGCACTTGAATTAATATTGGAATGTATAAGGGACATAAAGGTGGGAAAGTTAAGTCCTAAAATCTCGTTGAGTATGACTTGATAGTCCTTAACATGTGATGATTTATCAATGAGATCACCATCTTGGTATATCTCAAAGTTATCTGGCTTGATTGCTCTAAGCACTGAAAATACAGAGTTACCCTTTTTGAAAGTCAATAAGACTTCACACTCGCGTCTGTTCTTCCAGTTAGTAATTTGTCCTTTGTTAATATCTCTATGTACTTGCCCAAATAGGGCAAACGGAACCGTCTCAAGGAAGCTTGACTTCCCGGCTCCGTTAGATTTTTGTTTATCTAAGTCCATACCTGATACCAAGTTAACACCAGGTAAAAATGGTACGACTGTTGGTTTACTACCAAATGATAGAAAGTTCTTAAATTCTACCGATTCTATTTGTAACTTCATCCCCCGTTAATAATCTCCTCATTTTGAGTCCTTATCAATTTCAGACAGCAATGATTTTAACTCACCGTCTTGTTTTTGTGACCACTCTTTCCAAGTTTGTGGTTCTTTTGGTGTTGGTTTGGAACTATTGATCATCCACGCAATTGCATAAACTATTCCGGAAAAAAGAATTGCTATTAGTGCCAAGCCAATAGTGAATAATATAGAACCAATGCACCCCTTAAAAAATATTATTAAACATCCCCATAGCCAAGTCATATCCTGTTCCTTTCAAATATTATCATATATTCATCTGTTGTTGGATTCATAACCACTTGTTTCAATTCCCATGAATCATAATTCTGTTCCCTCAAAATTGACTCTATTCTTTTTGCTGAATTTGTGTTCATGGCTATCACTCTTACCAAATATTCTTTTTCCATTATCCCCTCTCCTGCTCATATGCGGATACTGTTGATGCCGCCGCTCTCTCAGCCCATCTTGGATCATCCTCATTTAGAGCAACTTCAGAGTAAAAGTCCTCTATTGTATGACCACGAAGTTTATAAGGTGTTGTTGAATCAAAGTCAACATCCGTATGTCTACACTCATGCCTCATTAATCTTTTCTTGTCCTCTAAGTTCATCAAATCCCAACACTTTTTATCAAGTCGTATAACATAGTCAAATCCCTCGTCAGTGCCTGCTTCATCAATCATAAAAAACCTAGTCAATTCATTAGGTTTCTGAATTGAACCAAGTACTATCTTACCACCAGTCATTCGTTTTTTGGTATCAAATATGATTTTTATGTTACAACCTGCTAATTCTGGGAAATGTGTCTCTCTTACAGTACGCAAAATATTATACTCTTCCTCGCTAACCTCCAGAAATCTCATATATTCATCCTCCACATTTTTAATTTATAACCTATTATACTACAAGTGACATAATTTGTAAATCAAACCTTAAATAAGTCTGGATCAAAATGTTTAAATTCCTCGTCCTGCTTTTCCAACTGGCTGTACATCAATTTTTTCTTTTGCCATGGTGATAGTAGTTCATACATTCTCCCCATCATTGAGTCAAGTGAGTCTATCTTTTGTAAATACTCTTCTACTTTTACCCACTTACCACCTACTTTCATTTGTACGCCTTCATTAAACTTCATTAGTTCTACTCCATCATTGCCATAAATTACAACATTATCATTAGGTTGTGATTCAATTCTCCATCCAGATGTCGTTTGCCATGAATCCATTCCATTATTACCATGGTTATGTAGTGGTGGTTCTGTTATTTGCACCAGATTGTCATCATTACCATACCTATACCATACTTGATCCCCTGTGGTTGAGTAAGTTGTTGATGATGTTGAGAACCAACCAGTATTAAAATCTATTGCCATTTTTTTATTTTCTCCTTGATTATTACGGGTACATCAAACTTCTCCATCCAGATACAATTCCAGCATAAATTTTTTATATTTAAGTATTCCTTGCAATCTCCTGTGTACGCACAATAATCTTTTTTCTTAAACTCTATATTCAATTTCCTTTCGCCATAAAATTCTTTTCCTAGTCCAACTGGTCCATTAGACATCCCTTATCTCCTCCGCTAGTTTGAACATAATATCAATTAGCGTTTTTGTTTTTATGTTTTCAGGTTTCTCAATCTTACTAACGTAATCTCTAATTATTTTATCATGGTCTATCATATCCGGTAATTCTTCATCTGGTTCATCGTCTATCTCATACGAAATCTTAGAGAAATCTACATGTATTTGGTATGGATTTTTACTCATTACTTTATCAATAATCTTTTCATTTTCCTCTGTCCCATAATCCTTATCGAATGTCAATTTTATGATGTTACCATCTATTTTCTCAGACTCTATATCTTTAGTACTCATTTTGATAAAGTGAGGATATTTCTTGAACTCTACTAAGTCAAGATTGCCGTCCTCAAATATATAATATCCTCGAGTACTATTGGTATCATGGAAGGTTTGTTGATAAGGTGATCCAAGGTAAGTTATTTTACCTTGTGTTGATGGTGTGTGAAAATGACCCGAGTATGTTTTCTGGAATTGTTTGAATATTGATGGGTCCTGGCCGTTTTTACATACGTATGAGTCATTCATATTAAATCCACTAATCGCAAAATGTCCCATGCAGTACTTATAATGGGTCGGCTGTATTTGCCCACCCCATGGTACCAATACAATATCATCTTGAAACATCATTGTTTCTTGTATTATATGAACATTGGGTTCTTTGCGGAACATTCTTAAGCTTGTTGGTTGGATTGTATTTTTATAGTAGGTGTCGTGATTGCCAACTATTATATATAAGTCGAACGCATAAAGAGCGTCTATTATCTCTTGTGCTGCAGTTTGTGTCTTGGTGTTTATTGACTTCCTATTGTGAAAGAAATCACCAAGGTGTATAATTTTATCTATCTTTTCTCTATGACATGTTTGTCGTATATCATGGAACAGATCAATAACAACATTAAGCCACACGTCTGAGTCATTATACAAACCCAAATGTGTATCTCCAAGGAGCAAGTATTTCACAGTTTATTCCCTCCGTTATTTCTTTTTTACCTTTACTTTTCTTGGACCATCAAATTGTCTTAGCATCTTATAGTCGATTCCCTTGGCTGTATAATGTACACCTGACAAATCTTCGTCCAATACATATGCGGTTTTATAACATATATCTTTTATCTCACTGTGCTTGTTTTGTTTTCTGATATAGTTAATAAAAGCATTATGTATAATTGTAGTAAAGTAAGCAAACGGATTCGGATGATCTTGCTTGGTTGGATCAAAGTTATGCATGTATTTGAAACATGTAAGTACTGCTTCCATAATCATATCTTCTTTCCATGTATAGCCTGCAAAACTACCCTTGTTAGAATAGTTTGTAGCTATCTGCAAAACCATTTTGCCTAGCTCCTCACTAATTACTCCATCTGCTTTATACTGTTCTACTTTCGGTAATAAATCTTTGTTCCTAACATAGTACGTCTCTTTACCCATTCCACCTTTCTTCCCCCGACTTTTTTACTTATTATAACAGAGTAATTAGTAAATGTAAACATTTATTCTAACATTTCTTTGAATTTAACTTTATCTGGTTGATCTAAGCATAGATTTTTTTCTAACATTTCGTTCCGTTTTTTCATTTCTTCAAATACATCACTTACTTTAACAAGTACTTTTTCATACTTATTGCGCTGTTCTTCATAATCCTGTTGTATTCCAATTGCTCTTTCTGAGTAATCCATCAAGAGTAAAGTATTTCTTTTAGGTGCACAATCGTTTATTACCTTTGGTCTATTGGCGCCTTTAACCGACCAAATTGTTTGAATAAACAAAGGGCATGCTACTCTTTCATTTTTATCTACTGACCAAAATGGGCATTGGCTTCCCATACAGGTTGGTTCTAAATCACGTTTTATCATTTTTCCTCTCCTTAAACTCTTTCACAAATTAATCCAACACGAGACTCTGGTCTATAAGTGGATGCCACGCCATTAGTTGCTGTTGAAGGTGGTGTAACACCCGCAAGTGTTCCAGATAATGTGTGTTGGTGAGTGTAAATATCAAGTTCATTACCTTCACCTGGTGAACGACCACCATATAAATTACCGTTATATCCAGTAGTACTTCCAGAAAATGAGTGAGTGTGACTGTTTAAAGTATGTGAATGGGATGGTGTGTCCCAATCTCCATCCACTGTACCACCCGTAGTATAAGTACTACCACCTTTAACGGCTATTAAATCATCTCCAGCAGCTCCATTTATTGACCAACCATCTGGTGCAGAATCAGCATAAATCCACATTTCTGTGCCAATCGGTGTATCAGAGTATTGGCCAGCAAATTTCCATTCTGTATCATCTGCTATCCATAAGTCTTTTGTTGTTTCATCATATATTATTCTATATTCATCAGATGATGAATATACCAAAGCACTCGCATCTACTACGGTGTTTGATTTAAAATATCCTTGCATATCAATGCCATGAAAATCCATTGTTTTTCTCCTTTAATCTTTTGAACAAATAATACCTACACTTGATTCTGGTCTGTATCCTGTTACAGCACCACCGGATGATGTTAATCCTGGTGATGGACCGGTTGTTGCTACAGAAAATGAGTGAGTGTGATTACCTGTACCGGGTGCTCCTGAATCACCATCTTCATAGTTTGCCCCCGGTACAGCTGTTAAGGTCGTACCTGCTTCAGAGTGAGTATGACTATTCATATTATGTTGGTGTGCTGGCATTGTATAATCACCTGCCGCAGTACCACCTGTGATATAAGTACTACCACCTTTTATTGCAAGTAGTTGATCGCTTGGTGTCGCATTAATAGTCCATCCAGTTGGTGCGCCATCAGCATAAATCCACATTTCCATACCTGAAATTATATCAGCATTGATACCGGGACGTTTCCATTCTGTATCATCTGCTATCCATATTTGCTTTGTGGTTTGATCGTACAACATTCTACTTTCATCATTAGCACTCCAAACTAAAGCACTTACGTCAACTACAGTTTGAGATTTATACTCTCCTTTCATTGTAATTCCATGAAAATTCATTTTATCTTCTCCTTATCTTGTACATAGTACTCCCACGCGAGCTCTTGGTCTGTAAGCTGATGAAGAACCACCAATACCGGTTGATCCTGCTGCAGCAAGAGAACCTATATTTATATTGTGAGTATGACCTCCAGCCGATACATTACCAGCATTATCAGCTCCCTGAGTAGTTGGTGCACCACCTGTTGCACCAAATGCTACGTGGGTATGATTGGCTAAACCATGTGAGTGAGACGGGGTAGCAAAATTTCCTTGTATGGAACCACCTGTAGTATAAGTACCACCGCCTTTAACTGCAACTAATGTATCACCTGGTGTTGCATATAATGACCAGCCATTTGGCGCAGAATCAGCATAAACCCACATAGTAGTATTTTGTGGGATACCAGCATATCCACCCATTGCTTTCCACTCTGTATCGTCTGCTATCCACAGTGTTTTTGTAGTTTCATCATAGACCAATCTTCTTTCATTACTAGCGGTCCAAACTAGTGCGCTAGCATCAACTACTGTTTCTGCTTTAAAATAACCTCGCATTTCGATGCCAGAAAATTTCATTCTTATCCTCCTTTTGAGTTATGTTCAACGAGTGCATTATAATAACACCCTACTCTGCATGTATCTAACGCCTTACAATTTTTACACTCTTCTCTTAGATTTTTAATACAATCTCTTTTAAATTTATGAGCTGGTGTGATATATTCATTTTGTAGTTCTTCCAATGTTTTTAACTCACCATTCTCTTTTAAAACACTTCCTAATATCAATCTTGTTTGGTTACAGTATTGAAAATCCCAATTTGAGTTTATCAATCCAATATTAGGACATGAACAACATATATTTCCATATTGAAATTGGGGTAAGTCAATTTCATTTAACTGATTCATCATATCCTCTGTGTAGAAACATGCCGGAAATGAGTGATCTGTGCTCCATTCAATACCTCTAGCTCTTAGCTCTGGTATTACTTTTCTAATGGTATCTATATAAATTTTTCTATAGTTATTAAGTGATTCTTCATCAAACAAATCAACTTGTGTATCAGATGATATTGTATATTTAATATCTGGATAATAAGCCATACAGTCAAGCATTTTTTGAGTTATTTCCTCATATCCCCATGTGGTTATTACGAAATGAAGGTTTAGTCTTCTATTGAATGATCTCCACCTTTCATACTTTTTGGGACTGAATGCAAACCCATTAATAGTGTAAGTTAATTTTTCTTTAAAATGCTCTTTGACTATATCTGGATTAGTGCCAATTTCATCCAGCTTTGTTCCATTGGTAAACAAATCAACTAAGTAGTAATGCTTAGTAGCCTCTAATATCATTTCAATTATTCTTGGATGAAGTGTTGGTTCACCACCCATTATTAAACATCTTTTGTCCTTCAAGTGAACACTATTTTTCTCTATAAATTCAATAAAAAGATCAGCATCCATTACTCCACAATCTCTTGCCATTGCATTAAAACAATGTGGACAGTTTAGATTGCAATTCTCTGTCACAACAAACCTATGCATTAAGCCTCTCACAATATTATTCTCCTCTTGTCCATCAATCTGTGTAATACTAAGGACTAGATTATACCGGTATCTTGGGAAGACCCGTCAGATTGAAGTGATATTTTATTTTCTACTTCTCTTTTTGTCTTGGCTAACTCATCACTCAATTCTAAGAATTTCACTTTGAGATTGTCCATAGACCTTTTCTTAATTCTAAATTTTCTTTCTAACAATGCACTTTCAACGCTGTCACCAATTATAAAATCAAATTTTAATTTCTTCTTCAGTAACCTATTTAGCTCATCTATATGATTTACTACGTCAATTTCTAATTTAAATTCTTCTTGAACCTTACGTACAAGTTCCTTGTTACCTGTGTCCCTATCAACAATGCCGATATTGAGATTTCTAAAATCATCTATGTATTGTTTAAATTTCATTATGGTGTTATACTTATTGACTCACTTGTTGAACTAGAACTTATTGAGCTGGAACTAGAACTTATTGAGCTGGAACTAGAACTAATACTGCTTGAACTAGATTCGGAACTTGAGCTGGAACTTGAGCTAGATGAAACACTGCTCGATGATGAACTTACCGAACTGGAACTACTACTGCTTGAACTACTACCCGGACAGATGAATCCACCGCTTACAAGAGTGAAGTTATCAAATGCCGCTGAAACTGTTGGTAGAGTGGTATTATTCGATACATATAGTTTTACAGTTGCAGGTTCAAAAATCTGTACTGTGTAAGGACCACCGAGTGGAGCCCAGACTGACCCACCTGATAAGTAGTATGATTCCCAGTCTTGGCCTATTCTAGTAATTCTGAATGATCCACTAGTATCTGCAGTTATGGCGGAATAAGTATTAACTACAGCACCGCCAGATACCATTTGCTCTGTATAGTAAATTGAGTTTGGTCTCCTATAAACTCTTATTCCTCTGGTTTCATTTATACCAAGGACTTCAAATCCTATATTCCAACCACTGTCACCATTTTCTGCTCCTGATATTTCTCTCCAATCAGTTCGAACATCAAAATTTGTAAGTTGTGGTATTAACCATCTTGTTGTTACTCTTGATATATTAGTTGTATCATCCACGCCTAATATAAGTTCTCCGCCACTTACTATTGTATTACCCACTGTTGTCCACCTCTGTACATCTGGTTCCGTTCCATCAGGTTGGTCAAAATCATCATTTGGTGTGATGAAACAAGAATAACTACTGCTTGATGTTGAGCTGCTCGATTGTGAACTGCTACTAAATGATGTCGAAATACTGCTTGAACTCGAAGATTCTGAACTGCTGCTAGTACTTGATGAACTTTGACTAAAGCTGAATGATTCTGAACTCGATGACGCGCTACTCGATGACACGCTACTCGATGAACTACTCGATGAACTCGATGAAGTACTACTCGATGAACTCGATGAAGTACTACTCGATGAACTGCTCAATGAACTACTGCTTGAGCTAAAGCTTACAGAGCTTGAACTTGAGCTTACAGAACTTCTGCTTGATGAACTGAACGATGAACTCGAACTGGATAAGCTTGAACTAGATTGACTTGAACTAGAAAAGATAAATCTTTCTTCTAACCATTCAATAAATTCATATAGTTCTGCTGGATCAGTACCACAACTTAAATTTTTATATCTTCTTCTATATCTTGCTGCATGCCATGAGGCACTTGAACTTGACCATGAACTGGATGATGAACTATAACTAGATGAAGATGAACTATAACTAGAAGAGCTAGAACTAGAACTTTTTGAACTTGAACTCCAACTACAAGAACTGCTAGATGAAGAACTACTGCTGCTACGAGAGCTACTTGATGAACTAGAGCTCAGGCTTGATGAACTTGAACTGCTGCTTGAAGAACACTCATCTATTTCAAAACTATATAGTGTACTGTTCGTAGTGTGATTCCCGACATAAATATAAGTTCCATCTCCCCAAACACACCTGTAAGATGCTGCACCGCCGCCATAAGTATCAAGCAATGTTAAATTACCAGATTCATCTACATCCCAGCTTTTAAGACCACCATTAAGACTAGATGTAAAAATAAGATTTCCATCACCCCAAACCTTTTGGGTCCCTCCAGCATCTACTGTGTCAATATGTGTTATGACTCCAGTTATAGGATTAACAGAGTGGCTCATAAGACCAATAGTTTGATTAGCTACATATACAAAATTTCCATCACCCCAAACACCACGGTAAGGACTACTACCTCCACCTTGTTTGTCTGTATCTTTAAGTGTTAACGTAGTACCATTAAAAGTATAACTATTAAGCCCGCCACTACGATTAGCAACGTATATAAAGTTTCCATCACCCCACACGTCATGAGCTTGTCCTATTCCAGGATAATGTCGAGTGATATATGTTAAGATACCTCCACCATCAACTGAATAAACTCTAAGACCAAGAAAAAATGAAGCAACATAAAGATAGGTTCCATCACCCCAAACCGAATAGTAAGTACTACCAGATCCTGATTGATAGTCTGAATCTATAAATGTTAGATTACCACCACCATCAACTGAATAACTATAGAGACCGGCGCCACCGGCAGCAACATAAACATAGGTTCCATCACCCCAAACGCCTTCGTGTGCACCACCTTGGTCATCAACATCTATATATGATATAACCCCGGCAGGATTAACAGAATAACTTCTAAGCCCATCACCGTCGCAAGCGCCATAAACAAAAGTTCCGTCTCCCCAAACTCGAGTAATAGCTCCGCTACCTCTGGTGTCAGTATCTACAAGTACTATATCACCCATAGTAGGACAGACTGATGAAGATGATGAACTTGTAGAACTCGATGATTTTGAACTACTGCTAGAACTACTTATTGAACCAGATTCTACCTCATAACTTCTAACTCCATCGACATCACAAGCAACATAAATAAAGCTTGAGTCTCCAACTATATGTCCTGAATAAGAACCGCTTTGGTAGTCAACATCAATATATGTTAAATTACCACTACCATCAACTGAGTAACTTCTGATTCCTTGATTGTTACAAGAAACATAGATATAAGTTCCATCACCCCAAACACGATTATATTGGTCAAAAGCACCGCCTTGTTTGTCTACATCAATATATGTTAAATTACCACTACCATCTACTGAGTAAGTTCTAAGCCCTACTATTCCACAAGTAACATATACAAAATTTCCATCACTCCAAACATCCTTATATCCACCACCAGTAGCAGATTGATAATCCACATCAATAGGTGTTAAATTACCACCACCATCGACTGAGTAAGTTCTAAGTCCCAAAGTATTATTGGCAACGCAAAGAAAGCTTTGATGCCCCCAAACTTTTTCATAACTACCACCTTGGTCATCTACATCTAATTGAGTTAAAGCGCCACCACCAGTTACAGAGTAACTTTTTATTCCGTCCGCACCAAGAGTCTTATAAATAAAAGTTCCATCGCCCCAAACACTGGTGAAACTAATAACATTTCGAAAAGTTTGATCCGCTAATATTAAATTCCCTGAGCCATCATATGAGTAAGATATATCCCATTGACTAGCAACAATATATAAGAAATTATCATCCCCCCAAACATCAGAATAATAAATACCTTCAGAAGGAGCAGTATCAACAAGTGTAAAATTGCCGCTACCATCAACAGAATAACTTCTAATTTCATCATTGCCGCATGTTACATAAAGAAACGTTCCGTCGCTCCACACACCATTGTAATTTCCGCCATCATATTGGACGTTTTTAAATGTTAAATCCCCTGCAGCCATTCATTATCTCCTCTAAACTATTTCAACTACAAGATATGCTCTCTTAACGTAGTCTAACTCTTCGCTTGAATAAAATTTCAAAATCCCATAGTTTTACATGATACCACCATTTAGTTTTATCTCCATTTTATTTATCAGATTTTTCTCTAGAACCCATCACCGTCGCAAGCGCCATAAACAAAAGTTCCGTCTCCCCAAACTCGAGTAATAGCTCCGCTACCTCTGGTGTCAGTATCCAGTAATGTTAGGTCGCCTGCTGCCATTTAGTTTATCTCCGTTATATTATATACCATCTATTATATTTATTCCTTTTTATATACAGATACCATCATTATCTTGTATTGCAACAAAAGTTTCTACGTAGTTAGAATTAGCACTATTGTCTTGTATCCAAACTTCAATTATTACAGGTGATCCAGATTGATCCGTACAATCTAATATTAGAACTGCATCTCTTGG
>Ga0307376_10001643_pt1 | contig 23486 bp, 13 predicted proteins | sample TR2MG_FD_202536 | JGI IMG/M metagenome (GOLD analysis project Ga0307376, IMG submission 202536) | Soil microbial communities from Risofladan, Vaasa, Finland - TR-2 | ecosystem: Environmental > Terrestrial > Soil > Coastal area > Acid sulfate soil | place: Finland: Risofladan, Vaasa | collected...
GTTAAATCGTGGTGCAAACAAAATAATTTCGATAAACGAAAAATTTACTGGAGCTTCACAAAATATAAAGCTGATCGAAAACTGTCAAAATATTACGTTTCATAATTAAATTGTCATGACACTAGTGGCGACCCTCGTGCTGGTGTATCAATCAAAATTCGCGGTGTAGGATCATTTGGCGCTAATTCGTCCCCTCTAATAGTGGTAGACGGTATGATTACTAACCAAGGGCTAACTGATATTAATCCTAACTCAATAGAAGATATTGTAATTCTTAAGGATGCATCATCCGCAGCTATTTATGGTTCAAGAGGAGCAAATGGTGTTGTTCTGGTATCAACTAAAAGAGGAAGTTCAGAACAACAAAGTCTTCAATTTTCGTCTTATCATAGTTTTGATAATGTTCAACGAATAAATACACCTGTTAATGCAAAAACCTATGCAAATATGATGAACGAGTACTTTGTCAATTCAGGAAAAGATGCTCCATTTACAGATGCGGAAATTGCATCATATAACACAAGTACTAATTGGCAAGATGAGATCTTTCATACGGGAGGTAAACAAAACTATGAGCTCTTAGCTAGTGGAGGGACTAAGAAAAATTTATATGCACTTTCTCTGGGATATTACAAAGGAGATGGTCTTGTGATTAATCATAAATATGACAGATATAATATAAGACTAAATAATGATCTTAAGCCATTCGAAAGGATAAAGATTGGAACTAGTATTGGGTTGAGCTCTGGAACCGTTAAACAAGGTGACCCATGGGGTGCAATACATGGAGCAATGATTTACCCACCATGTGTTCCTGCTTATTTACCAAATGGCGATTTTGGAATTGCTGATCATGTAGGAGAACCTGTTACTATGAGATCACCGCTTATTTCTGCCTTAATGCCCCAAAACAAATCCACATACACTCGTGCATTGATTAGTACTTATGCCGAATATGAAATTATAAAGGGGTTGAAATTCAAAACCAGTGTAGGTTTGGAATATTACAATACCGACCTCACTAATTTTAATCCAACTTATGACTATGGTACAAGTAATAATAACCTGACCGCATCACTTGATAGGCAATCAAATGGTGATAAAAACATACAGTGGGATAATATCCTGACATATTCTAAAATTATTAATGTAAAACATGTTATTGATCTTTTAGGAGGTTATACTTTCCAAACAGACAGGTACGAAAATTTTCAGGGTTATCGGGAAGGTTTTGCAAGTAATGATCCATTGCTGCAAATTTTGAATAGTGGATCAAGTAATGATCAGGCACGAGGGTCTTATTCTGAGTGGGCATTACAATCCTACTTAGGTCGTTTGAATTATTCATATATGAGTAAATACCTTTTCACAAGCAATATACGAATAGATCAGTCTTCAAGATTTCCTAAAGAAAATCGAACGGGGGTATTCCCTTCTTTTTCTTTAGGATGGGTTCTTTCAGAAGAAGATTTCTTAAAAGGCAATACGGGACCGGTAAGCTTTTTGAAACTTAGAGGAGGTTATGGGTTATTAGGGAATCAGGATATTGGCAATTATCCGTATCAAAGTACATTGAGTTCATCCGCTTATTATTCTTTTGGGGGAGGTTCTGATGGTACTGTTTTTGTTGGTACTGCTCCCACATCAAATGTAAATTCAAAAATTTCATGGGAGAAAACAGCCACCTCCAGCATTGGTAGTGACGTCAGATTTTTTAATGATAAATTAAATCTTACTGTTGATTATTATAATAAAATCACCTCTGATATTTTAGTGAGTGTTGCTTTACCTGCATTATCAGGGCTAACAGGTAATCCGTATCAGAATATTGGTAGCGTCAGAAACAGAGGAATTGAATTTACTTTGGGATATAGTAACATGAATGAAAAAAAGGATTTTACTTATCAAGTTGGAATTAATTTAACCTCAAACAGAAACAAAGTAATAAAACTTACCACCGATGCTACAATAATCACTCAGGGTGGCGTTCAGTCTCAGTGGGAATATCGCACAGAGCAAGGTCATGAGATTAATGAGTTTTATGGTTATGTTCAAGAAGGTATTTTTCAAACAATGGATGAAATTGACAACTGGCCAACTCAACCGAATGCTGCCCCCGGGGATATGAAGTTTAAAGATTTAAACAATGATAGAGTAATAAATAGCGATGACAGAAAATATATTGGATCTAGTCTTGCTCAAAAAATGTTAGGTTTAAATGCAAGTGTTAAATATAAAAATTTTGACCTTTCTATGGATTTAAATGGAGAATTTGGTAGAAATATGTATATTATGACAGCTGGATTTAATATAGTTAGGATGGGCGAAATTACGTCAGCTATGTACAATGATCGCTGGACAGGACCTGGTACTAGCAATTATGTTCCAAGACTGGTTGCAGGTGATCCTAATAATAACACAAGGATGTCAACTTTCTGGTTGAGATCTCAGGATTATGTACGTATACAAAATGCACAATTGGGATACAATTTCCCTACAGACCTTATTAATAAGATAAAAGTTCAGAGTCTTAGGGTATATGTTGCAGGACAGAATCTACTTACGTTTGATAGTTTTCCAGGATATGATCCTGAACTTGGGACTAATACCTATCCTATCCCTCGTTCAATATATTTTGGAATAAATGTTGGTTTTTAATTTAAAATAAAATATGATACTATGAAAAAATTAAAATTCATTTTTATAATTTTTGCTTTCATTGCTTTTGGATGCAGTGATAAGCTGGATCTCCAACCGGTAGGATCAATCGTAGCAACAAACTTTTATAAAACACAAACCGATGCGATTGCCTCAATAAATGCTTGCTATAATTCTTTACTTATAATGGAGGGGCAAGGTTATTATATAAATCCTGGTTATCTTGTCATGGGAGATATTTGGAGTTCAGATGTTGAACCACATGCAGATATTGTTGACTATATGCAAATTCAACGATATACTTTGTTTCCAAACAATCAATCTGTCAGAGAATTATGGATATTAGGATATAAAGGAATCCTAAGAGCTAATATAGCTTTGCAGAAGATTCCCGATATCGAAATGGATGAAACTTTTAAAGCCAGATTAATGGGTGAAGCTTATTTCATGAGAGCATTCTGGTATTTGAGAATGGTCAAGTTTTTTGGGAATATTCCTTTAATTCTTAATCCCTTAGAAGTCGATCAGCTATATCCGCCACAAGTGCCAAAAGAGACAACTTATGCACAAATCGAAAACGATTTATTGGAGGCAGAAAAGGCATTGCCTATAACATATAGTGGAACTGATATAGGAAGAGTTACTCGAGGTGCTGCAAAAGTTTATCTGGCTGAGCTATATATGATTCAAAAACAATGGGCAGATGCGAAAGTAAAACTTGAGGATATAAATGGACTTGGAATATATGGTTTAGTCGATAACTATCTTGATTTATTTACCGGGAAAGCCGATAATTCAAAAGAGGGGATATTAGAAATTCAATTTACTGCTAATACAGGCTTAGGCATAGGCAATTTTAACACTGTAACCTCTTCACCTAACGGAGAGGGTTTTACGCCTAATGGTGGTTGGGGCTGGCAACGACCAACTCAAGATATTGTTAATGAATTTGAAGTATCGCCTAAAGAAGATCCACGATTAAGTGCTTCTATTTTTAGGTTAGGCGATGTTTTTGAAGGTAAAGTATTTGAAGATAAAGTTCACGGAACAGGATTTGGACTGCGAAAATTTACTATTTCAGCAGCAATGGGAAGTGAATTAAGTTGGCCATTCCATACTTCAGCTAATATAATACTTTATCGATACGCTGAAGTATGCCTGATGTATGCTGAAGTTTTAAATGAGTTAGGGGAATCTCCTTCTGCAGTTGAGTGGATTAATAAAGTCAGGGCAAGACCGTCTGTTGATATGCCTCCACTCTCAACCACCTTGACTAAAGCTGAGGTATTTGAAGCTATTCGACATGAAAGAAGAGTTGAATTATGTTTTGAGCAGAAAACAGGTTATGATTTACGCAGATGGGGTATTGCTGGTACATTTTTAAGATCTTCTCAAAGATGGCAAAATAGTTTAATTTTTAATCCGCAATATGAAGGAGACTACTTCAAATTTATTGATGGGGTAGATGAAATATTCCCAATTCCTCAATTAGAAATAGATAGATCAAACGGAACATTGGTTCAAAATCCTGGATATTCAGCTAAGTAGTTTAGATGAAGTATAAATGTATGTGGCTGCTGTGATTTATTTTAAACAATTTTCGTAAAGAACTTTATCAAATAAGTGTTCTGAAATAGTATTCACACAGCCACATATAATTTAAAGTACATCTTAGGTTTATTGCTGTATAAATAATAATTTGCAAATCAAATTTAATAAGTTTAAAACAATGAAAGTATTAAAATTTATTTTCTTAAGTTTCTTATTTTTTGTCTTTTTGAATTCGTGCGACTCAAATAAACCGATTACTATTAAAAATCACAATTATAATGATTCTTATACAGGTTTAAACCTTAATAGAGTTGCTTTTCCAATAGGTGGGATTGGTGCTGGAATGTTCTGTTTGGAAGGAACTGGGGCCATTTCTCACATGTCGGTTCGAAATAATCCTGATATCTTTAATGAACCATGTATGTTTGCGGCCATTTCGTTAAAGGGAATTAAAAATGGGGCAAAAGTACTGGAAGGCCAGATTCCGGAGTGGAAAAAATTTGGCCAGCCTAATTCCGGAAATGGTTCGGGTGGAACTAGCTGGGGACTTCCACGTTTTGACAGTGTAAAATTTCTTGCCCGTTTCCCATTCGCCTATATTGATTTAGAAGATAAAGAATTACCCTTGGAAGTTCATCTTAAAGGATGGAGTCCCTTTATTCCAAATGATGCTGATAATTCAAGTCTGCCAACAGGAGCAATTGAATACTCATTTAAAAATACCGGTAACTCTGAGCTTGATGCTATATTTTCATATAATTCCCAAAATTTCATGAGAGTAGCTAATGTTCGGGGAGTACCTGGTACAGGATCCCCCAGACCAGAACCCAGCAAACAATCGATTAAACCTATTCAAAATGGATTTGTGTTATCAGTAGAAGGATCGAAAGACCTTCCTTCTGATCAGGGTGATTTTGCTATATTCACTAATGAACCAAATACCGTGGTTGATTATTGTTGGTTCAGAGGTGGATGGTTTGATGGTTTAACAATGGCATGGGAAACAATTGAAAATGGGGAAACCAAAAGTAATCCTCCTATTGATATGGGAGCTCCAGGAGCATCACTATATGTGCCATTTAAGTTGAAACCAGGAGAAACAAAAACTATACGACTGATGATGGCATGGTATGTTCCCAATACCATGGTGCGTTCAGGAAAAGATCCTGAAGGATCTCAAGAAGTTGATCCAAGCGTGGGAAGATACTATAAACCATGGTATACTAGCAAATTTAAGGATATTCAGGGAGTGGTAAATCTTTGGGGATCAACCTATGATGATCTTTTTTCGAAATCAGAGAAATTCACGAAAGCATTTTATGCCAGTACACTGCCACAAGAAGTCACTGAAGCAGTTGCTGCAAATTTAACAATTCTGAAATCACCAACTGTTCTTAGACAGCCTGATGGACGCCTTTGGTGTTGGGAAGGATGCAGCGACAATAGTGGATGTTGCTCAGGCAGTTGTACGCATGTATGGAATTATGCTCAGGCAATTCCTCATCTGTTCCCACAACTCGAAAGAACACTCAGAGAAACGGAATTTCTTGTTGACCAAAGCCCGGAGGGACATCAGGTCTTCCGGGCCGCTCTTCCAATCCGACCTTTGGATCAACAATCTGTCGCTGCATCCGATGGGCAGCTTGGAGGAATTGTCAAAATGTATCGCGACTGGCGCATAAGCGGTGATACTGAATGGATGAAAAATATGTATCCATCTGTTTCAAAGAGTATGGATTATTGTATTGGATTATGGGACCCACGAAGTACGGGTACTCTAGAAGAACCTCATCACAACACCTATGATATTGAATTCTGGGGGCCGGATCCAATGTGCACAAGCTTCTATCTGGCAGCACTTGAAGCCATTCAAGCAATGGGTAAGGCTGTTGGAGCAGATGTTTCAAAATATGAATCCCTTTATAACAAAGGTAAAATAGCCATGGAATCCAAATTATGGGATGGAGAATATTTCATTCAGAAGATTCAATGGGAAGGTCTTAATGCTCCTAATCCAATTGAGGCTGCCAATATACCATCTGCATCTTTTCGTACAGATTATTCTCCTGAAGCCCAAGAATTACTTAAAAAAGAAGGTCCAAAATACCAATATGGTACGGGATGTTTGTCAGACGGTGTTCTTGGAAGCTGGCTCGCTGAAGTTAGTGGTTTGAATGCGGTAGTGGATAATACAAAGCTTAAAAGCCATCTGGTTTCAATTCATAAATATAACTTTATAAAAGATTTAAAAGATCATGCTAATCCACAACGCCCGACTTATGCATGGGGAAACGAAGGTGGATTATTGCTATGCTCATGGCCAAAAGGTGGCGCACTTTCTCTTCCTTTTGTTTATAGCAATGAAGTATGGACCGGGATTGAGTATTCAGTTGCATCTCATCTGATGCTTGAGGGAGAGGTAGAAAAAGGACTGGATATAGTTCGCGCATGCCGCGACCGTTATGATGGAAGAGTAAAAAATCCTTTTAATGAATATGAATGTGGTCATTGGTATGCACGGGCTATGTCAAGCTATGCAATGTTACAGGGTCTTACCGGTGTTCGTTACGATGCAGTTGACCAGATTCTGTATATTGATTCGAGGGTTGGCGATTTTACAAGCTTCCTATCGACTGAATCCGGATTCGGAAATGTTGGATTAAAAGCTGGTAAACCTTTTTATAATGGAGTTGTTGGCAACCTGAATATTAAAAAAGTTATTGTCTCAGGCAAAGAAGTAATTATGTAATTTTCTTATTTGATGAAACCTGCCGGGATTCAGTAATTCTGGCAGGTTTTCATTGATATTTAAGTGTATCTGAATAGTAATCAGTTCTATAGCTCATGAGGAAATTCATTTGTGCGTCGATTTTATTTTTAGTTTTTAGTTTGGGTTTTGGACAAACAAAAGGTCAGGCATGGGATGATTTAGCCCCACCTGAAGTTGGTGTACTTTGGGTTTCACCTGCCCAGGGCAAGTCAGCAAGACCAATCTGGGGCCATGCAAATGGAATGAGGGTAGGATTGGCCCCAATGCCGGGTCCGAGAGGTTTGCTCCGGATATATACGCCATATCTTGGACTTGAAGAAGGCAGAATGATAAATTTTATTGCTGTGGAGCCCATTCCGGATGGGATGGATAAAAGAGGTTTTTCAGAACTGGAAATGAGCGAACTTGATAATCGCCGTGGTAAAAGATTCTGGAGTTCAAATGATTCTCTTTCTATTCTTCCATGTAAGGAGGAATTTCCTGCTAGTGGTGTAATTACATTGGAAAACGGTGTAGAAGCACTTTCCGTTTTTGTCTTTGTGGAGCCGTTCGCTAATGGGGCAAAAGTATATCTCCGACTGAAGTTCTATTCTGATCGCCCATATGAAGTTGAAATCGCTACTTATGCACGAGAGGATTCAGAAAAACTGGCAAATTGCATTGTCACAGCAACTATGGGAAACCTTGCCAGGTTACGGACCCTATACCTTACCGATAATAAAAAATCAGCGGCAGAAATATGGCCCGATTATTCAGGTGATGCGTTCACGTCTCATGCAAGTTTTCAATTAAAGGAAATGATCAGGGATAATAAAGGGAACTATTATTTCATCTCTGCCCCTGATGAAAAGGATCCTCAGAATATCGAATATTCTCCTGGTACCAATAATCATTGGAAATATGAAGGCAAATATGCAACACAATACTGGTACAGTAAAAAACCGGATCAATCGCTACTTGGACTTGTAAATGGGCGAGTTGTTTTCTGGGCCAGTAAATCTCCAATACCAGGAGGTATAGCTTTTGAAAATTTTGAAATGAAGGAACCTTTCAGAAACGGAGCTAAGTTTGTTTTCGGAGTTACTCCTGCCGCTCCGGAGATGTTTATAGATTCTTTAGAAAGGTAATACTGGTTGAAAGAGCTGGTTAGAATGTGTTTTTAGAGATTTAAATCTGGAATTAAAGGATAACTAAGGTATACACGTGTAAAAAGATTCAAAGAACGCCGGTTGTATGCTATATGTTCACCGAATGCGATTTTGCTGAAGAAAACTATAAGAAATAAATATATTAATGATTAAAAAACTTGTCATTGGAGTGGATTTTGGAACTGATTCAGTACGGTCTGTTTTAGTTGATTCTGCAAACGGAAATGAAATCGCTTCCTCGGTATTCAATTACCCCAGATGGAACAGAGGATTATATTGTAATGCTGCTGAAAATCAATTTCGTCAACACCCTCTTGATTACATCGAAGGACTGGAATTTACAATCAAAGAGATCCTGAAAGCTGATCCAAATGCATCTCAGGAGGTTGCTGCAATCTCAATTGACACTACGGGGTCGACACCAATTGCAGTGAACAAAGAAGGGACACCATTGTCACTGCTTCATGAATTTTCAGAAAATCCGAATGCCATGTTTGTTCTCTGGAAAGATCATTCTGCAATTCATGAGGCTGCCCAGATTAATGCTCTTAGTCATTCATGGAAGATAGATTTCACTAAATATTCCGGAGGTACCTATTCATCAGAATGGGTTTTTGCAAAGATCCTTCATGTTATAAATGTGGATGAAAAAGTACGTAGAGCGGCTTTTTCATGGGTTGAACATTGTGACTGGATGCCCGCTTTGATTACCGGGAATACCGATCCCCTTAAGATCAAACGAAGTAGGTGTGCTGCTGGTCATAAAGCAATGTGGAATGAAGAATGGAATGGTTTGCCATCCGAGGAATTTTTATCATTTCTGGACCCAAAACTGGCAGGTCTACGCAACCGCTTATATCAGAAAACGGCAACCAGCGATATTCCAGTTGGCACACTGTCTCAGGAGTGGGCTGATAAGCTCGGACTGAATAGATCAGTTATAGTAGGAGTTGGTGCATTTGACGCTCATATTGGTGCCGTTGGCGGAGAAATTAAAGTCAATTACCTGAGCAAAATAATTGGAACTTCAACTTGTGATATGCTTATAGCTCCATTGAAGGAAATAGGTAATAAATTAATAAATGGAATTAGTGGGCAGGTAGCTGGTTCAATTGTTCCGAATATGCTTGGAATGGAAGCTGGTCAGTCGGCTTTTGGTGATATATATGCGTGGTACCGTGATCTTCTGATGTGGCCTCTTAAAACCTTCTTAACTGAGGACAATCCTGTTTATACTGAAATAAAATCCAAACTTTTAACAGAATTAAGTGAAAAAGCATCCCGGATTCCTTTCAGTACCAATGATGTAGTTGCTATTGACTGGATGAACGGAAGAAGAACTCCTGATGTTAATCCACACCTTAAAGGAGTGATTGGCAATCTGACATTGGGCTCAGATGCTCCGCGAATATTTAAAGCTCTTGTTGAATCGACTGCTTTTGGAGCAAAAAAGATCGTAAACAGGTTCACAGAACAGGGTTTGACAATAGAAGGAATTATTGCCCTCGGAGGTGTGGCGAAAAAGTCTCCCTATGTTATGCAGGTTCTTGCAGATGTTCTTAACATGCCTATTAAAGTTGTCCGTTCTGAACATACTTGCGCTTTAGGTGCTGCTATGTTTGCAGCCGTAGTTGCTGGAGTTTATCCAACTATCGAAGAGGCACAGAGTAGCATGGGTAAAGGATTTGATACTGAATATAATCCTATACCTGAAAATGTTATGAAATATCCGGCATTATTTGAAAAGTACTCCGAGATCGGAAGTTTTATAGAAACTATTTCTTAAGAGCATCCAGTTCTAGATTAAAAGAACTCTAATGAAGTAAGTTTTCAATAAAGTCTAAAAGATAGGTCATGAGAAAGATTATGTTTTTTTCTATCGTTTTATTTAGTTTGATATCAGTATTGAGATGCAATGCCCAGTTACTGATTAGTAAAAATCTGGAAAATGACAAGGTCAGGTTTGATAATAACAGTAAAACAATATATTTTGGAAAGCAGCCGGTCTTGAGCTTATCTCTTTCTGACTTAGTAATTGAAGATAGTATCGGAATAATAAAATTTGACAACTGGAATGATCTTCGACAGGGAAAAATTAAAGTTCAGTTAAAAATTTCTGAATATGCTGAAAACATCTATCATCTTGGTATAAACTTGCAAACAGATGCTTCTGTTGCATTGAAGGATATGTTTGTGCAATTTGATTTTGTCCCACAAAATCCATCCTTGTGGTCCAAATCCAGACATGATTTCCACTGGATCCCAAATATCAAATCAAAACCTTCGCATATCGCTTCTGACCATGTTTTTCGTTCACCTGTAGTAATGATGATGTCCGAAACCATTGGGACCGCACTTATCCCTGATCTGGATCTTCTTAATGAAAACAGGCCGGCTCCATATTACCTTGATATGAGGTTCCCTGAGAATGAAGCTCCCAAAATTATTTACGGCCTGACAAATAGCAAGGCAGACTCTCATGTATATTATGTGAAGAGAGGTGACTCTTTTTCAGTTGAAGGAGGGAAATTAAGTTTTGGATTTTATTTAATTGTAAACCAGAACATTTCCAGGAATAGCTTATTGAGGGAAGTTAACAACCTCCTGTGGAAGGAATTTGGGAAGGACTATATAGTTCAAATGGAGCCTCAGACAGTTCAATTCAAACAATATGCTGAATATGGTTTTAGGATGGCTCTGGACAGTTTATGGATAAATGCTGGTTATCCTAATTCCGGAGGCATAACGCTCTCGACATATTATAATAAAATAAATAAAAAATGGGGTGGACGTACATACCCGAATGATCTTTGGTTCCATAGCTGGTTCAATAATATGCGGACAGCATATGGTCTATATCTGTGGGGTGATAAATCTTCAAGACCGGAGTGGAAACAAAAGGCTCTGGAGGTAAAAAATCTGATTTTAAATTCACCAGTTGAAAAAGGGTTTTTCAAAACAATTTACAATTTCCAGACCAACACATGGGTTGCTTCAGGTCAGGGTGGAGGTGAGAATGTATATCATTTGCCAGACAACGCATGGACTGCCTATTGGTTAATGAGGTTTAACCAGGAATGCGAAAGTGATAAAAGAATAACTACTCTGACAGTCAATTTTGCCAATGCACTTTTATCTATCCAGCACCCTGACGGCAGCTTTCCGACAAGGGTATTTGTGGGAAACCTTGAGACAGATCCTGTACTGGACGGTTCAGCTTCCGAAGGTCTGGCTATCTGGTACCTGGCTGAAATGCGACTTAGAAATCTGATTCCTGAAAATTCAAAAAAAGCAGTTGATGAAGCCATCCAAAAAGGGTTGGATCATATTAGGAGAGAAATACTTCCACGGCAAAAATTTGAGGATTTCGAATTGTACTTTTCATGTTCCCGTAAACCGTTAAATTTCTATGATTCTATCTCTGAAATGTATGGTCAGAATACACTCAGTATACAATGGTGTGCTGAGGCATTCAGGACTGGTTACCAATTATTTAAACGGCAACAGGATTTTAAAAACGCACTATATTGCATAGACCTTTTATGCTTATATCAGCAGGTTTGGAATCCGAGTTATTTAAGTTTTTATGCTTTTGGTGGATTTGGTGTAATGAACACTGATGCAGAGTGGAATGATGCCAGACAGGCACAATTTGCAGAGACTTTAGCAAACTTCTATGATCTCACTGGAAAAATTGAATATTTGGAACGTGCGGTTGCTGCCGCACGCGCCTCTTTTGCCCTGATGGTCATTGATGAGAATAAAGATGTAGCGCCGATTAACTATAAAGGAACATCAAGAAATTTTGAAATACATGGAGCTATGGCTGAAAACTATGGACACTGTGGAAGTGATTGTCGTTCAGGTCAATCAGGATTTCATTGGGGAACGGGAAGTGCTTTATGTACCAGTATTATTTTACAGGAAAAGTATGGAGATCTATTTATTAATCCGAAGCTGAATCATGCTCTTGGGATTAATGGTATTGTAGTTAACAGTGCTGATTTTAAGAAAAAAAAGATCAACTTAACTATTAATCGAATTGAGAATTATGAGAATGAGTATGTTGGAAAAATATTGACAACAGATAAATCCGGATTTCCTCATTTGAAAATAAATAATAAGGATATCATACTGAGTAATCAAAATCACTTCAAAATAAATAAATAGGGCATAAATATCTAAGATTACCAGGATTTCAAATACTTTACTTAATATCGTTAAATTGAACATATTTAAAATAATCTTGTAACAAAATTGTGGTAACATATGAAATACGTATTTAAAGAATTGAGGCGGCACCTGTGGAGGACGGTTTTAAGTATCAGTGGGTATATAATTGCAACTTTGTTTATTATACTCATTATTGCTGTAACCCACAATAACAAAAAAGATACTGACACTATTCTTATGGGGATTGGCACGCATTTTACCATATATGTCCCTTCGGGTATGCCATATAATAATGTACCATTCGACACTACATGCTGTACGGAGCCGGAATTCTGCATCATTGTATCGGGTGAAAATCAATCATCAGTCGATTTCAGGAACGGAAGCTTATATTCTGATGGAGTTTACACAAAATTGTTAAGCAGGAATTTTCTTAATCAGGTCAGACAGGTTAAAGGAGTAAGAGATGCAGCACCCTACCTTCTGTATAAAAGATTTGAGGACCATTATAAAGCAGATGTATCAATAGGAGGTATGGATCCTGGTAGCATTGCTACCCAGAATAATGTATGTGCTCCCAACGACATTATTGAAGGAAAGTTCCTTCCTTCCGACACCAGTGAAGTTGTCGCTGAAGAATCGTTTGCCAGGGCTTTTAATCTCCATATTGGCGATACGTTATACTATTGTGATAAAGAATTAAGGCTTGTTGGCATTATCAATTCCGGAGTGAAGCCAGGTAAAGCAGATCTATATACCACCTTTGACAACTTGAAATACATTCTCAAAGACCAGTTGAAACTAAATATGTCGGGATTTGATTTGAATGTGATTTTAGTTGAAGTTGAGGATTCACGCAACCAGGCTGAAGTGATGGAAGCAATAAAAATACAAAATCAATATGCTTCCTTATCAAGCTATAACTGTTACAAACCATCTGCAAATGTTATGTCAATTATCGGGAAAGCATCTGCAATCCTGTACGGAATTATTTTTCTGTTCCTGATTGTTTTTGCTGCCAAAACACAAACAACATCCTTAATGGAACGATTAAGAGAAATTGGAATACTTAAATCTATGGGATGGTCAAACAGGAGGTTGGGTGGACAGATAGTTGCTGGCTCATTGATCCAGGCCCTTGTCGGCAGCATTTTTGGGTGTGTACTCTCTCTGATAACACTGTCTATACTTAATTATTTTCAGATACAGCTCGTTGATAATTCAGTTTTGAATATTCAATTCACGCAGTTATTATTTGTCTGTTCTTTAGCTTTAGTCGGAGCTTTACTTGCCAGCCTGTTCCCTATCATTAAAATTTGGAGATTAAGTGCCGGAGATATTATGAGGAGTTATTTATAAAAGTTAAATGACATTGATTATGAGTACACCAATAATAGATTGCATTTCAGTATGTAAATATTTTACTGGGAAAAATCAGATTACTAAAGCAGTTGACAACGTCAATCTGCAAATAAATATGAATGAATTTATCCTAATTAAAGGACGTTCCGGAGCAGGTAAATCAACTTTATTGAATCTGATGTGTGGATTGGACAAACCGACGAGCGGATCTGTTGAAATTGAAAATGAGGCAATTGATAAGTTTTCAAATCAAGAATTGAGCCGGTTATTATCAAAAAAAATTGGAATAATATTTCAAAATTTTAATTTACTTCCAACTTATACGGTTTTTGAAAACATTGAAATTGCTATAGATACTGTTACGGATAAGAGGGTGCATAACAAAGAAATTATTTTGCCTCTCCTGGAGCAACTTGGATTGACAGATAAGGTGGATTTTCTGCCAACAGAACTGAGTATTGGCCAGCAACAAAAAGTTGCCATAGCAAGGACTCTGGCAAAAAAACCTTTAATAATTTTTGCTGATGAACCAACAGGTTCAGTAGATGATGAAACTGCATCAGTGATTATTCAGCATCTTCTGTTACTAAGAAAAGAACACAATTTAACTTTGGTTATGGCTTCACACGGAAGTACACTTGACAAGTATGCTGACAGGGTCATACTAATGCAAAACGGGAAAATAAACTAATGATAATATTGTTCAAATGAATAAATCAGCTGAAATTCAGACTGATAAAATCATAATTGATATGAAATTATTAAAGTCTAAAGTATTTAAAACAACCACTTATCTAAGATCTGGATTAATTATTATCTTATTATTAAACTGGTTTTCCCTTGATATTTTCTCGCAAATAGTAACTGATCCCAGTCATTATGTCCCACTACATAAGAATATTTCCCAACAATGGAAAGAAAGCTTAATGAAGGATGAACCCACGGTGTACAAAGGGAAGGAGTTATTAACTATAGGCATGCCGTGTGGCGGAATCGCAGCCGGGCAGCTTTATGTTCGTGGCGACGGGACTCTGGCTAACTGGTGGATCGCCAATAATGCTTATAATACTGGATATGGCATCAGTCATTTACTGAATTTTAATACGGCACTTGGTCCATGGAAAGTATGCTATCAGACTTTTGAACCTTTGAGCTATATTGACCAGGGTTTTTCCATTACCATAAAAAGTAAAAAGGAATCTGTAACACGTAAATTAAATAAGTCTGATTTTGATGATATTTCTTTTATTGGTGAGTACCCGATTGCATCAATAAAATATGCTTCTGTAAATAATCCTCTGCCTGTAGAAATTCAAACGGATATATTTAGCCCGTTTATTCCCTTAAATGCAAAAGAATCGGCCACTCCGGGAACTATAATAAAATATAGGTTAAAGAATATTTCAAAAATTCCATTGTCAGTTACATTAACTGGTTGGCTGCAAAATTCTGTTTGCCTTGAGATTAAAGATGAAATTAACGCAAATAGCCGTAACCGGGCTCTTAGAAATGAAGGATTCACTTCTGTTCTTTCCGATATTTTCAAAGGTCTGGATTCAAATGATGGTAACCGTATAATTGAAATTTTTGAAAGCTTTGAATCCGGTTCATTTGAAAACTGGACTGTTACAGGCACTGCGTTTGGAACAGCACCCGTTGATAGATATTTATCTGATCAACAATCTGTATCAGGATACGAAGGCGTTTTTTATGTGAATTCATTTCATGATGGTGATAAATCAATTGGCAAAATGACTTCTTCACTTTTCACAATTGATCAGGATTTCATTCATTTCAGAATAGGAGGGGGATCTCACAAAGGTAAAACCTGTATCAACCTCGTAGTAAACAATAAGATTGTAAGAACAGAAACGGGGTCTGAAAGTGAAGATTTAGAGTATAAATCCTGGGATGTAAAAGATCTTATAGGGAAACAAGGATATTTAGAAATTGTTGATAATGCTGTTGCTGGCTGGGGTCATGTGACTATTGATCAATTACTTTTCAGCAATATGTCCTATATAAGGGAAAAATATTTTCCGGAAATGCACCCTTATAATGGGAATATAGCTTTGAGTGTCTTATCTGATAATGCATTTGCTGATGCAGATTATCTTGGTGATACGGATAACATCCCGGAATTATCCGCAGAAAGAAAAACCGGCGAAAAAATCACAGGATCAGTTGGAACAACAGTTGACCTTAAACCTGGTGAGAGCAGGGAAATATATTTTCTTTTAACTTGGTATTTCCCAAACCGTCCGATGAACTATGGCACAGGGGGGAACTGGAATAAAAGAATCCCTGTAGAAGGTACTATAATCGGGAATATGTACTCAAACTGGTATAATAGCTCCATCGATGTTGCCAGTTGGTTATACAATAACCTTGATAGATTGACGACTGAGACATATAATTTTCACAAATCTTATTATGAAGATAGTTCCTTACCCTATTGGCTGAAACAGAGGATTATGATGTCGGTTTCAACTTTAGCTACTGAAACATGCCAATGGTGGGCGACTGATAAATTTTGGGCATGGGAAGGAGTTGGTTCTTGTGTGGGAACTTGTACACATGTGTGGAACTATGAACAGGCTCTTGCCAGATTGTTTCCCGACCTGGAAAGAAATATAAGAGAAAAGACAGATTTCGGGACTTCCTTTCGTGATGACGGTGCCATTTATGCAAGAAATGGATGGGGAGACATTTTAATTGACGGACACGCAGGAGCAGTTTTAAAAGCATACAGAGAGCATCTGATCTCAAAAGACAATATTTTTCTTTTCAGAAATTGGAATAAAATCAAGAAAGCAACCGAATATCTTATAAGAGAAGATGAAAATGAAGACGGATTAATTGAAAAGCAACAATCAAATACTTATGATATAGCATTTTTTGGAGCTAATACTTATGTTGGAGGATTGTATCTGTCTGCATTAAAAGCAGCTTCTGAAATGGCAAGGATTATGAATGATACATCTTTTTTAAGCAAATGTACCAGGATTTTTGAAAGTGGTAAGAGACTTACAGTCAAAAAACTCTGGAATGGAGAATACTTTATTCAGGATGTGGACCTCACAAAGCACACTAAATTTCAATATGCTACAGGTTGCCTAAGTGATCAATTATTTGGGCAAACGTGGGCACATCTCAATAACCTTGGATATATATACCCAAGAGATAAAGTGAAAACAGCCATGGAATCAGTCTGGAAATATAATTGGGCACCTGATGCTGAGGTACAAAATAAAAATCATCCGCCTGAACGTGTTTATGCAGATCCCGGCGAAGCAGGTTTGCTGATTTGTACATGGCCCAAAAGTAAACATATGGGAGAGGATGGTGTACGATACCGGGATGAGGTTTGGACAGGTATTGAATACCAAGTAGCCACAAATATGATTTATGAAGGAATGATAGAAGAAGGCTTATCCATCATAAAAGCTGTCCATGAAAGGTATTCACCTGAAAAACATAATCCATGGAATGAAATTGAATGTGGTGACCACTATGCAAGAGCATTAGCTTCATGGGGTGTATTGATCGCTTTAGAGGATTTTTTCTATGATGGCCCTGAAAAAAGTATAAAATTTGCACCAAAGGTACAACAAAGTAATTTTAATGGATTTTTCACAGCTGCAGAAGGATGGGGAAATATTGAACAAACCAGAAATGATAAGAGTCAAGTTAACACTCTTTCGGTCACACATGGTGATGTTCATCTTAAATCAATAACCGTCGAACTTTTAAAAAAACCTGATAAAGTACAATTATTTATAGGGGCTGATAAGTTGCCATGTTCATTTAATTTAAAGAAGAATAGTTTGATCGTGGAATTTGAAGAGCAGAATATCCAAATTAACAATCCATTAAAACTATTAATTGGATTGTCTGACCAGAATTCACTTTAAAATGTGATCGGAGTAATATGATACTAATTATTAAGAATATAAAAATGAAAAATAACACGATAATTATTTTAATAATGACATATATCCTGAAAACCTGTCAAGGGTTAAGGAAATGATTGTTTGAATACTCTCTGAAAATTCACGAAGAACACTTTGTATTATTAAAAACTAATTAACAAATTAAGTCATGAAAATTAAATTAACTTCCTTAACACTCATTTTGTTTTTATATGTATTTGAGTCCGCTTATTCGACTGATTGGCCTGTACTTAAAAAGTACGATCAAGAACATACCTATAAGATTGCTCTTCCGATAGGAGGGATTGGCACAGGTACAGTATCTCTGGGTGGCAGGGGAAATTTACAGGATTGGGAAATTATGAATACACCTGCCAAGGGTTTTAATCCCAGCTCAGGAAGAGAAAATTCCGCTTTTTTCACTCTGTTTACCAATGTTGATGGTAAAAAGGATCTTCGTTTGCTGGAAGGACCTGTGCCATTCTACTTATATGAAGGCAGCTCAGGATCCATAGCTACCAATCATGGGTTACCAAGATTTAGTAATGTTTCTTTCGAGACAGCCTATCCTTTTGGTCAGGTAAATCTAACGACACCCCAAGTACCGGTTGAAGTAAAAATTAAGTCATTCAATCCTTTGATACCCGGAGACATAGATAATAGCAGTATCCCAATGGCAATTATTGATTTTGAATTGACTAATAAATCAAATAAGGAGATTTCTTTCAGTATTTGTGGTACAATGCAAAACTTCATAGGCGAAGATGGCTCAGTAAGAATGACAGGAAAAAACAAGAATAGTTATCTTCAGGAGAAGGGATTTGGCGGAATTTTATTTACTTCTGAAGAAGGTGATAAAACAATTGATCAATGGGGAGAAATGGCGTTGGTCAGTAATTCAAATGGCAATTTATCATACCGTACATCATGGTCGCCTATGCGGTGGGGGTCATCAATATTGGATTTTTGGGATGATCTTTCAGAAGATGGAAAACTTGAAAACAGAACAGATACTCTGTCAAATAAACCTATGGCATCTCTTGCTGTTAGCGAGGTATTGCCGCCGAATGGAACAAAAACTGTCAGATTTTTAATCACGTGGTATTTTCCAAACAGGACTGCCTGGGCTACAAAACCATTAAAAAACTACTATGCTACAAAATATTCTGGAGCATGGGATGTAATAACGAAAACAGTTCCCAATTTACCATATCTTGAAAATAAAACAATTGAATTCGTTGATGCATTTTGCAATAGTGATATTCCAACGGAAGTAAAAGAAGCAGCACTGTTTAATGTAAGCACGTTACGTACGCAAACATGCTTCAGGTTATCGGATGGTAATTTTTTTGCATGGGAAGGTTGCAATGATAATTCTGGTTGTTGTTTCGGATCGTGTACCCATGTATGGAATTATGAGACAGCTATACCTTTTCTTTTCGGAGATTTGGCAAAAACTCAACGAAATATTGAATTTGGGTTTGCAACCAATGATAACGGCCTGATGAACTTCCGTGTAAAATTACCTCTTGAGGAGATACCGAATTGGTCCAAAGCTGCTGCTGATGGTCAAATGGGTTGTATAATGAAACTGTATAGAGAATGGCAACTGTCAGGCGATACTGAATTTTTAAAAGCGTTGTATTCAAAAGCGAAAAGCGCTTTGAGCTATGCCTGGATAAAAGGTGGTTGGGATGGGGATCAGGACGGAGTTATGGAAGGTGTTCAGCATAATACGATGGATGTTGAGTATTACGGGCCAAATCCTCAGATGACAATCTGGTATTTAGGTGCATTGCGCGCAATGGAAGAAATGGCAATTTATATGAAAGATGAGGAAATGTCGCAAAAATGCAGAAAGCTATTCCTGAACGGAAGCAAATGGACGGATGAAAACCTGTTCAACGGTGAATATTATATTCAAAAAATAGTGGTTCCAAAAAAAGAAGATATCCCGAAGGAGCAACTGGTTGGAATGGGGTCAACAGATTATGGGAATCCCGATTATCAGCTTGGAGAAGGTTGTCTTGTTGACCAGTTAGTTGGTCAATACTTAGCACATGTATGTGGATTGGGTTACCTTGTTAAAAAAGAAAATGTTGCCAAAACTCTTCAAAGTATTATGAAATATAATTATGTAGCTGACCTTTCAGATCACTTTAATTGTTTCAGAAGCTATGCCTTGGGCAATGAGGCTGCTTTGCTTATGGCGTCATACCCAAAATCAAGACCGGTTAATCCGTTTCCGTACTTCACTGAAGTAATGACTGGATTTGAGTACACTGCAGCTATCGGCATGCTGTTTGAAGGTCAGACTGAAGCCGGACTGAAATGTATTTCCAACATTCGTAATAGATATGATGGTCAGAAAAGAAGTCCTTTCGATGAAGCTGAATGTGGTCATCATTATGGTAGAGCCATGGCTAGCTGGTCTGCAATTTTAGCTGAAACAGGATTTCACTATTCCGGAGTAAGTAAAGAGCTAAGATTTGGAGACAAACCCGGAAAATATTTCTGGTCTAACGGATATGCATATGGGACTGTAGAAATTTCTCGGAAAGACGGTGACAGATTATTAACTCTGAACCTATTGAACGGGAAAATTGACATTTCTAAAGTTACAATTGAAGGTTTTGGTTCAACTACTCTTGCAAAGACAAATTCAATCCAATCTGGGTTGAACGAATCTATTAAAATCAAGAAAAACAATTAATTACTATTAATTTAGCTTATTACGCTAAATAAAATATTTATTATTAATAATGGTTATGTTTTAGAATAATGTGGAAATGATTATCTTTGCATAACCAAATAAACAAGCATGGACTTACGTAGCATCATAAAAACACTGAGCCAGGATGAAAAAGCCGAATTAGTACGCTTGCTTCACCAGGACTTAAATGTACCAAGGATTGACATTATATGGTCAGCAATAAATAGGGATCAATTGATTCTTTGTCCACATTGTAATAGCAACGATATATATGGGCATGGCGTTTACAAAGGGCGGAAGCGCTATAAGTGTAAGGCATGCAAAAAGACCTTTAATGACTTCACCGGTACTGCAATAGCCGGTATTAAAAAAACTAATGAGTTTCAGGAATATCTTAGTCTTGTTGTTGAGAGTGTAACCATAAGGAAAGCCTCATCGATAATTGGAGTAAATGTAAAAACGATTTTTGATTGGAGGCACAAGCTACTTTCTTCCCTGGCATTAGTGAATGGACAAGCATTTTCCGGGATTGTTGAATGTGATGATAAACAATTGGACATCAACAATAAAGGTGATCGAAATCTAGATAGGAAACCTTACAAGAGGCCCAGCGATAGGGAAACAAGAAGAGGTGTGAGTAACGATAAGGTTTCAGTTATGGTTGCTACCGACAGAAATGGAAATCCAACCATGCAAGTGGCGAAAATAGGTAGAGTTGATGCAGATAGCATTGAAAAGACAATAGGTGGATTGATTGGTTCAGAAAACGTACTTTGCTCGGATGCTCATCCTTCAATTATTGCATGGGCAAAGGGAAAGCAATTAGAACATCACACTTTTGTCGCTTCACGGCAACACATTAAGGATAAATGTTATCATGTCCAGCATGTAAACTCTATTGACAACCTTTATGAAAGATGGGTTAAACGATTTTATGGTGTGTCAACCAAATATCTTAGTCAATATCTAAATTGGTTCGTGTTTTTAGAAAAGTAAAAAAATCTTCGACCCAAACTTTGGATCTGGCAAAGAATGTTGCAGCAAATGCTAAGGCTATTAATACCTACCGATCAATTGAAGATCGATATAGTGATTTGGGTATTCCACAACTTTCTAAAACATAACCTTAATAATTACAAAATACGATGAAAAAGATACTAGCTATTATAATGATTACGTTTTATTCTGCAATCCTTTTTTCACAGGATTTTGAAAGTGAAATGTATTCGCTTTCTAAAATCAGACGTGATGTGAAATCGAAGCGGATAAGCAGTTTTGACAATACCGGTGGTAACGGTGATCGTCTGACCGGTATTGCCGATGGCTCAAAAGCAACACTAATGGATGTAAAAGGTGCTGGTGTTATTAATCATATCTGGATCACAATTGCACCCGACGCAGCAACTGCAAGTCGTAACGATATAATTCTCCGAATGTATTGGGATGGAAATTCTTTTCCGTCAGTCGAATCTCCACTGGGGCCTTTCTTTGGGAATGGATGGAATGAAGCTTATGATTTTATAAGTGTTCCGGTGACTGTTGCACCCGGATCAGGGAAATCTTACATCAGTTACTTTGCTATGCCATTTTCAAATGGTGCCAGGATTGAAATAGAAAATCAAACCGGCGCTGAAATCCGGGCATTCTATTATTATATCGACTATGTAGAAATGTATCAATTGCCGAAAAACTCAGGCCGTTTTCATGCGTGGTATAATCGTGAAATTACCGAAGCCCATCCTCCGGGAACCGGAAAGAACGTTAATGGGAAAAACAATTATGCGTTCGCAGACATAACTGGAAAGGGACAATTCGTTGGTGTAAATTATTACATAAATTGTCCTACAACAATATGGTATGGCGAAGGGGATGACATGATCTTTTTGGATGGCGATACGCTTCCGACACTTAATGGTACCGGGACAGAAGACTTCTTTAACACCTCATGGAGTCCCAAAGTTCTATGGCAACACCCTTATAATGGTTATGCGCGTGTTAACAATGAAACAGGTTATCTCGGGCGTACACATGTTTACCGTTTCTTCATAGCCGACCCTGTTTTCTTTGATAAATCGTGTAAGTTCACTATCGAACATGGGACTAATAACAATCTTGCTCTCGATCTCGCTTCTGTCGCATACTGGTACCAGGATAAAGCTTCGGGTTTACCAAGATCATTTACAAAGGAAGAACGTCAGCCTAAACCGATAATCGGACCGTCACAAATAAATATGTGGAGAAATACATGGAGTGAGGACAGGGGTAATGATATGAAATTATGGGGTAATGAAAGAAAGTCCCAACCGCAGAAATAGCTGTCAAAATAATTATGGTTTATGGCCTGTACGGATTTTTATATGAATAATTTCACTTTTAATTCATGATGGTAAAATGATCGATAGCATGAAAAATCAATTTCTCAAAATAACCCTGTTTGCACTGATTTTAATTCAGTTTTTACTAAAGCCGGCAATTTCACAGGTGGGACTTTACGAAGAATTATCATCCTTGTCGAGGATAGATTTATTATCGCAGTATAGAAGCAATTCAACTGTTCATCAAATTTCAAGCTATGATACTACCGGTGGAAATGATGATGGTTTTTCTGGCAAGTATTCATATTTACGTAAAGAAGATAATGGTCTTGTAATTGCTGATATGAAAGGTTCGGGTGTGATTCAGAGAATCTGGACACCTACACCAACAGAGGATACAATTCAATTTTATTTTGATGGAGAAAACAAACCAAGAATCAGCATAAAATTCATTGAACTCTTTACAGGAGATATCTATCCGTTTTCCAGACCAATTGTCGGGAACGAGGTAGGTGGATACTATTGCTATCTGCCAATCCCCTACCAAAGTTCCTGCAAGATTATTTTTAAGGGTAAATTAATGCGATTTATACAGATAGATTACCGGCAATTCACTGATAAGACCTCTGTCACCTCCTTCCCTGCAAAACTTTCTGAAAAGGAAAGCAGTGAACTGTCACTTGCTATTAAAGCATGGAGCGGGTACGGGAAGCAGGTAATTGATTTACTGCAGCCACTTAATTCTACTTTACGACTTTAGTTTTTGTTTCCCACAAATCTTCATACCTGTAATACCTATCAATATCTTTTTGTCTATTATAATGCCTTATTTTCATCTGTTCCAGGCTTTTATCGTATTGTTCC
>Ga0307376_10001644_pt1 | contig 23480 bp, 16 predicted proteins | sample TR2MG_FD_202536 | JGI IMG/M metagenome (GOLD analysis project Ga0307376, IMG submission 202536) | Soil microbial communities from Risofladan, Vaasa, Finland - TR-2 | ecosystem: Environmental > Terrestrial > Soil > Coastal area > Acid sulfate soil | place: Finland: Risofladan, Vaasa | collected...
AGTTTTGGCAGGTCTGGATTTGACCCCAAATCACGGAGGCCAGAATTGTATAATACACCGACGCATCCCTCAAACCCTTGCTATCACTGGCCTCGTTGGCATTCACGAAAACCTAAGTAGGAAACTCCTCTGGTCGGACAGACCCGTAACAAGGTTCTCTCACGAAGGGTACCCCTTTGGGTGGGGGTGGGGGTGGTTCCTTTACCCCTCCCCCCGCGGGGGGAGGGGTAAAGGAATAATTTGTCTGGGCTGCTGTATGATTCCAGTTTCTACCGTCAAGGTTTAGCCGCTCCGCTTCAGCATCACCACCGGTAAGATCATGGAAGACCTGGCTCGCTTTACGGTATAGGATATGAAAACCCTGTTGACAGGCGGCGTAGCCGTCAGCCCTTTGTAAAACGGAATCCGGTTACCCCATTTTAAAATTCAGCGAGCCGTGCTAAAAATGGATGGGTTGACTAACTCCTGGCTCTAATGATAATCAGCAAATATCGAAAGCAAATCTAGCAATCGCTCTAGAAAAACTCCTTTGTTAATATTTCTTTTCTTACTTTAAAACGGATGATTTGCCTAGAGCCAGCAAGCTTCTATCTGTACTTCCAATGTAACAATTCTATAAAAACTAGATTAATGGATATAAAGTGATTTTTTTCTTTGATAAAAGCGCCCAATGGTCGAATCTGCCGGTTAAACGGTAACCCTCTCCTATTGACAACACCGCCCCCTAGCCGGTATAATGTTACTATACTAGAGAGAAAGGTGGCACTAGACATAAGGCGAAGACACTGAAACAATTAGAAGTATTGGAAATCTACTTACTACATGCGGGGCAGAAAGCTACCAAACCTATGTACCATACTATCATCGAACGGCTACGCCTGGTGTCGTCTGGAGTAACCGAGGCCTTAGTGGGGGTGATTCGTGGTGGGTCGTCCGAAGTCTTTCCGGGAGAAGGTTTTCGCCCATGTCCACTCTGTTTCGGCCAAATCTCGATTTGCCTGGTTGGTTGGGGAAAACCGGGAACGGTTCGGCCTGTCTTCCGCCGAGGCGGAATTACTGGCCCAGCGGGCCGACCGCTTCGTGGTTGCCACCGCTACGGATCGAGCGGATGAACAGGTGGTAGTGGAGTTGCCTTCCCGCGATTGCCACCGCCGGGGCCATTCTACCGGGACCTTTGCCGTTGTACTGTCGCTTTTCAATCATGACGACCTTATCCTTTATCAGCGGGACGGGCTGGAGTCGCTACAGAACGCGAGACTGGTCCGGTTGATCGAAGAGGCTTACTTCCAGAACGCCCACTTCCCGCTCAGTGTCCTGTCCTTGTTTACCAACCGGGTGGCCAAGTCCAACCGGCAGCGGTTACTTCCCCTGTGGGAGGCTGGGGTGCGCCTGCCGATCGCCGGCCAGAGCCGGCGTTTCCGGGATAACATGGTCCACTTTCGCGGCACCTACGCGCTGAAGCGCTACATGTCAGAGGTTCCGGCAGAAGTCGTGTGCCGTGAGCTATGGTTCTCTCCGGTGGCCTGGCATAACCTCACCCTGGACTTTGTGGCCTTGGGCGAATCACACCGGCAGGGAGTAGACTGGGAGGAAGCCGCCAGGCGGTTGCGCCTGTCGCCGGATCTGGCGGCCGAATGGCTGGTCCTCTGGCAATCGGCTACGGAAGCTGGCAATCCCGTGTTGCAGCGTCTCAATGACCGATTCGGCCAGGAACTCTACCAGTTTCCCTGTCCGGATGGAGATTCTGTTCAGGGGTTTCGCGACGAGTTGCGCCACTGGTTCGGGTTCTCCCGCGCCAAGGCGGAGGCTTACCTGGCCATGCTGGAGGACTTCCAATCCCGGCAAGTGACCCAGGGGAGAAAGCCCGGGGATGTAATGTATTACGCCGTGGCCGCCAACGAGCCACCAGGCAAGCCACTTGCCGAGTGTCAGATGGTACCGGTGTGCTTGCCCCTTTACGACCCCGATGATACCCGCTACGTTACGGCTGATTCAGTAATGGCCCTCAAGTGGGCCAAACTGCTGCGCCTTTCCACCGCAGCCAAAGCCCAGGGGGCCTGTCTCAATCAGGCGGATGTCGCTTTCCTCCTGGGCGTGGAGGTGGGGGTTATCCAGCGGCTGATGCAGGCCAATCCCAAAGTGGTCTTGCCTTTACGCGGCAACGTGATGGATATCGGTCCCGGACTGACGCACGTACGCCAGATTATCACCCTCTACCTCCAGGGGTACACCGAAACGGAGATCAAGCAACGGACCGGCCATTCCTACGAAAGCATCGAAGAGTACATCCGGGCTTTCTCCACAGTGGTTGTGCTGGCCGACCGGGGGATGCCCGCTTCCCTTATCCGTCAGACCATGCGGTGTTCTATGAAGCTGGTGGAAACTCACCTTACCCTCTATCGGGAGTTCAACCTGCCCGAGTATTCCTGGCGGTTGGACTTAATCAGAAACGTTTTCCACCGTACCGAAGAGGCTAAAAAAAATCACCCAAACTAACAGCTTCTGGTATGGATGGGGGTATATTGATCAAAGGAGGCGATGCTGTTACGGGTGCGAAGGGGCGTTCACATTATGCATCCCTTCGTGAGAAAAACCTTGTCAATGCTCAGATGTCCTTGTTGCGGAAACGGTTTGACTTTGGTCGGGAATCCTGGCTTGCCGAGCGACTGGTTGCTGATTTTAATGCACAGATGGAGACCTATGAGGCCAAAGCCGGGGTACGAAGGGTTCAACCGGGAAGGGTGAAGGTCTCTTTTCGGGAACAAGAGGTAATTTTGCCTCTTCTGACTCCTGAAGGAGCAGCAGATCTCGTGTCCGGTAAGCGATGCCTGGAAGTCTTACGCCGGATGCAGCAGCAGGCCCTTTCCACCTTGCAGGCTGTAGATCCCCGGGCTACCATGCAGGATGTGTACCGGTTGGCGGCACAACGTGAGCTACTACCCAAGCATGGTGGTCCGAAGGGTACCAGATCGCACCCAGACGTTCGGCGGACTCCGGAGAACGCTCCGCAGGGTGAGATCAACCCCAATCTGTTGGGGTGCCACCCTTTGGTACGCACTGACGTGGAAGGGTTTGTACCTACGGATGTTAAGGATTGCCTTCTCCGGTTCATGTGCCGGGAAGAAAAATTCAGCCCGGCCCGGGCACTGGTACTTCTCGAAGAACTGGCCCTGCTCCGCGAGCGGTATTACCCCCTCGCCAGCGCACTTCAGCCAGGGCAAGCCGTATGGATTGGCATCGCTTGCGGCGACCGCCAGCAGGAAGAGAGGCTGACTACCTTTCGACAGCAGGTGCCGGTCATCGTGACGCTGCATACGCCGCAAGAGCTGGAGGCATTTAATCAGTCCGACCTAAACTTGGCTAAGGCCAACCGGATTTACCAGCAGATGATCGCGCGCATGACTACGGAGGCTTACTTGCAATCGGCTCTTTTGTCTACCATTGACCTGGGGTTTTTGGTGATGCGCCCACAGAGAATTGTCGCCGATCTCATTACGGCTTACGAACAGGAGCACGATCTGGTGCTCCCCACGCCAGGCAGCGTCCACGATGCCGGCCGTAAAATGACCCACAAGAGACGCATCATTCAACTCCACCTGCAGGGCATGCTGAACCAGGAGATTGCGCGTATCATGCACCACAGCCCGGAAGCCATTGACCGTTACGTTGCGGACTTCCACGCCACGCTGATCCTCTATCTCTACGACGTACCGCCTGGGCTGGCGGCCAGAGTGATGCGGCGGGGCCTCGGACTAGTCCGTGAACACCTGGCTCTGGTGCACGAAAACTTTCCCGACAAGAACGCTATCAAGGAGCATTTACGGCGATACGAGGCCAAACTATTTTGATACGGGCTTTTCCGGCTATCTTCCGCTAGGAACATCTGGTCGTCCGCGAGAATCAGCTTGGCGTGTGGGTACGGCTGGCCCAGGTATCTGATCTGGGCCCCCGCCTTCACCAGGTCCTCCGCATTCCGCCGGTCCCCCTGGCTCAGCTTGTTGGGCAAAACAACCTCAACCTGCACACCCCGCCGGGCTGCGGCGGCCACCGTATTAAGTATCGGTCTATCGTTGCCCAGCCCCTCCGACTCAATGTACAGCCTCTGCTTGGCTCCCTGGATCAGGTTCACCAGCGGAATCTCCGAGCCCGGCGAGATGACCAGCGGGCCGGGATTGTCCAGGACAGCTTTAGTCAACCAATCGGCATCGAAGATACCCGCCAAGGTAGCCATTACGCCTGGGTCAGCGGTCTCGTAGTCATACTCTCTGTTTCCACCGCCCAAACCGGAGTAGTCCATGTTGCTAGACCCAAGGATGGCCTTTCCTCCCTGGTCAGCATCATCAGCCACAACGTATTTGGCGTGATCGTAGACATACCGGCCCTCGAACTGGGCCGGGGCCTGCTTGAACTGCACTTTAGTCCCGGCAAACTCGGCCTGTTCTTGGCCTACGGCCTTCTGGTCCAGATAAGGATTGCCGGCCACGATCACCCGAACGTTCACGCCGGATTGGGCCTTCTGGACCAGGGCGGAAACCAGGTCAGAGTCAGTCAGCAGATAGGAGTTGACGTCGATGGAGTGCTGAGCCTGCTGGACTAGGGTGAGATACGGAGCCACCCCGGCCTGCGGTTCGACTATGAGGGTGCCAGTCCAGGTGGATGGCACGGACTGGTTAGTAGTGCCGCCAAGGTTGACTTGGTTGGCCGGTTGGGAAGACGGTCGAGATTGACTACCGGCATTTTGGCCGCCAGCGTTAACATGGTTGCAACCTAAGAGAAAAAGAACCAGGATAAAGGGTAGGAGAAATTTGCCAAATTCTCTAAGTATCGCAACCGCTTCCCTTAATCATGATTGCCATACACATTCCCATACACAGATCTCTCTGTCGATGGCAAGCCCAACTTGTCCGGCGAAACAACCCGTATTGGGCTGCCGTCCAGGGCATCGGTCAGGCTTGCCACGCCAAGATTTTGCCGCTTAAGGAGGCCAAGGAGGGTTTCCAGGTTCTGCCCAAGGCCGGGAAGCCAATGCATAAGCACTATAGCTCCGGGAGCCAGTGGTCGACCGTTGTATGTTGTGAGCTTCCCGTCGGCCATAATGGCGTCCCACATTACCACATGCTTTATTCCGGCCTTAGCCGCCATCTTTTGGACAACCAAATCACAATCGCCATATGGCGGCCGAAGTTCATTAGGATTCGCACCAAGTTGCCTGAAATACTGTATAGGGGAAGATATCTGCGCTAGATCCTCGTTTGGAGATATTCTGGTAAGAAAGGGGTGAGAATAGGTATGGTCCTCTATGCTTCCCCCCAGCTTGACGAATTCCTGCCAATAAGAAATATGTTCCGCTACTGCCTGCTGAATCAGAAAGGCTGTCAGGGGAAGATGATAGAGTCTCATTAGTTCCAAGACCTTCGGGCTGGGAAACCATCCGTCGTCGATGGTGATGAACACAGCCCGTTGCTTGACAGGCACCTCCCAAACCACGGGCGCGGCCGGACCAGGCGGGACTGCCCTCTTTGAAGGGGCCACCACCGGCTTCACAACAGTTTCGGTAACACCCTGTTTGGCGAGCTCAGATCCGCTTGATCCGCCGTTAGGAGCGTTCGGCCTCACGCCTACATTATATCCACCCCAAGGGTAGATCGAACACGCAGTCAGGAGAAGGGCCAGGAAAAGGAGTAGAAGGAAACGAACAGTATTTTTCAACGACGATGCCCCCTCTATTTGGATGACACTTTCGCCGAAGTCCACTCTATTCCTGCCTCACCAAGTTTGGACTATTGGCTCCTGAACAACATTACCCCCTTCTCCACGACCGCCCGGAAGACTGTCTGGGCACAGTACATTGCACAAGCCAGGCCCACGCCCAAGACCACGCAGTCCTGTTCTCGCCAGCAGGACTCGGGGGCCTGGTTGTGCCGGGCGTAGTGGATAAAGTGGGGGAAGGTGGGCTTCAGGAAGGGCATCATGTCTCTCCCTCGTCCCCGATCAGCCGAACATCACCCGTTACCTCCCAAACCCACAACCCCTGCTTCCCGGGCCGCCATCGGCTCCGCCAGTCTCCGCACGTTCCGCAGGACCCACATGAACCGGCCGGCCCGGTAGTCCCCGAAACTGAGCTCCGGTTCCGGCGGAATATTGTTCGTCGTGATGAGCTTGCATTCCACCAGCTCGACCACAGCAACCACCATGCCCAGATAGTCCTCCGGGGCAAAACCGGCCAGTGCAGACAGGAAAGGCTCCTGGGCGGCCAGAGCCCGCAGGTCCGGCGGGTACCGTTTGGCCGCGTGGATGGCCAGGGGCCCGCAGTGCGAAGTGGGCCACCTGCGGGTTTCGATCTACTTGGCCCCCTGGGCGATCAGGGTTGCGTAAGGCTGCCAAAGGGTCAGGGTGGGTATTTTCATACTCCTGCCTCCTGATTCTTCCTGGCCTGCCCCCAGAATTCCTCTTCGCAGACCGCGTGGGCCAGGCCGCCGTCCCGGAGCATGTAGTACCGCCGGCCGTATCCTATCGGCAGGCCGCACCGGATACAGGTTCGGCCGCCGCCTTCCTGGCGGCCTCGCAGTCAGAGTAGGAGCATTTGTTCTTGCAGGGGCCGAACTCGGTCCCCGGGGGCGGAGAGAAACAAGACCGGCACAGTATTCGCCTCCCATCGTTAAAGAAAAAAGCGGACCCAGGATGCCCAAGAGGGTATGTCATCACCGGGGCCGCCGAGAAAACCTGGCGAGCAGGGTGGGATTCGAACCCACAGAAACCTTGCGGGTCCAACGGTTTTCAGGACCGCCGCCTTAAACCAGCTCGGCCACCTGCCCAAAAGTTAAAGAGCGCAAGTTTCCTTACGCTCTCGCTGACCCTAACTATCAATACGAACTCGGTTGAGAAAAAAGCTCATTTTTGATGTGAAGTCCAAGGCATACTAACCACCCAAGAGGCACAAGGAACCCGGCAAGGTCAATTACTATCAAGATTATATGGCGAGTGTCAATGTGAAATGACACTCCAGCCCAAATTGCGGCAACCAATATTATTACCGCCATGAATGCGTAAGTTATATGGCTGCCCAATGCCATATCGTCCAAGAAATCAACCTCCCTTAGTAAATATTTACTTTTTCTTGTTTCCATGCCAGCGGCATCGGCGCAAACACCGCATTGTCCGCCGCCACCAGTTGATACCGCACGCCCCGCACCTTCCACACCGGCCCCTGCTCGCCGTACTCGCAATGCAGGCGGCCGTAAAGGCAAAAGGAAACTGGAACTTATCCGGTAGATCGGAATACCAAACGACTGCCGTCTTGAGTATACTGCCAGTCCCCTCTGTCTCTTCCTCGAAGATTTTTCTGCCGTACGCGTCATAGTCAACCCATCCCTGCATTCGAGCGCAATACCTGGTTCACCGGAACTTTACGTTACGGAAACAATATTCTTTACTCATCCTTCTTTTCACTATGCTGCTTTGAATACCTATTTCGTAGTTTAATGAGTGAAGCGATGTAGACATAACTTATTAAGCCCACAACAATTCCACCTAACGCACTAATCCAAACGGGAAATTCCACAGCCCACACAAGGAATGCGAAGGAAAAAAATATGCTTATTGTAACTCCATAGGGTAAATACTGTTTATAGCTAAATTTTTTATGAATACCATAAATCAAAAGAAGCAAGAGCATTGCAAATAAAATTACTAGCGAATACACCGTTCTTTGAACAATATCCACTGTTATTCTCCTCTCTAATGGTTATAACCTAAGAGGCCTCCGATCATAGAAAGCTCCCTGGATAATCCATTCAAAAACATACCCGATTCACTAACAATAGGCACCCCCAATGCCGCACCACCCACGGCCGCACCACCAGATGATACAACCGCCGATAGTATGTTCTTACCATTAGCAGGAATATCCCCTCTAGCCATTTGGACGACTGTTATTGCTCCGCTTAGGCCCCCAGTTATCGTTGACGTGAGGCCCAAGATAAGGGCACCACCCTCAATTGCAGGACTTGCAGGCTCAGGTACTGCACCTACTGCAGCGACTGTAAGCGCTACAGTTCCGGTTGCAGCTGATACACCAGTTAAGATATTATTGGCTTTTGTTAGTGCAACTGAAACCACTGAACCGCTCGTAGCCACTGGGGCAACCGAAGCGACAGAAGCGTTTTGCATACCATCTTGCTCAAGAAAGTCTCCCATATCCGTAGCATTTGTCCCTGTTACATCAGTTCCACCAGAACTAGATCCGGCTTGCTCATCACCGGAATTTAAAGCACTGGTGTCCGTAGTCGTATATGCAACCGGCGCCGCCTGAATGCTGCCACCCTCAGGAGGCGGTGGAGGAGGTGAGCTTCCGCCTCCTCCACCGCCGGAGGAACTGCCACCCGAGGAGCCACCGCCGCCCGAGGAAGACCCACCGGAAGAACCGCCGCCGCTGGTTCCACCACTGCTGCCACTACTGCTACCGCCGGTACCGCCAGGAACGAATTCACCGTAATTGTTCCATGAACCCGTTTGGTTTCCATAGAAATTAGTCCCGTACGGAGTGCCACTCGTGTCATAACCTAAGATTTGCGAATCATGACCGGTGGGATCCAAGAACCTGACCGGGTTGTTCAGGGCGTAGGCATAATTGTTCAGGGTCTGGGGCAGGGAGATGCTCCCCATAAAGGAGTCCGGCATGGTAAACCGCCCGGCCAGGGGATCGTACCACCGGGAGCCGAAGAAGACCAGCCCGGTCTTGGGATCGTATTCCTTGCCGGTGATGCCCATGTAGCTATATGGGGCCAGGGTGCCCGCGAACATGCCGCCGAAAACGTCCCAACGGTACTTGACTACGTCCTGCCCCAGATGGTCGGTTAGGTCCATGACATTGCCCATGGCGTCGTAATTGTAGTACAAGAGTCCGCCCCGGGTCCGAATGTTTCCTTCGTTTCCGTAAGTCTTCCGGTCGTGGAACCCGAACATCTTCCGGGCGATTACCTGCCCGTTGACATTGTAATATTCGGCAAGGGGGTCTCCCTGTCCTGTATACTCCTTGAAAAGTTCGTCTCCCTGGTAGAGGTATGACGTGGTCTGGTTGGTAAGATACTTGCCATTGCCGTCTTGAGTGTACTGCCAGTCTGTCTCTTCCTCGAAGATTTTCCTGCCGTACGCATCATAATCATAGGTCATGGAAGTGCCATCCGGCATGGTGACTTTGGCAAGCCTGCCGGCTGGATCGTAGCTATAATCGGTTGACCCGGTTCCGCTATCTTCCTGGATAAGATTTCCGTCGTTGTCGTAGTTCAACGCGCTGCCGCCCTGATTAATCAGACGGTTGTCATCGTCGTAGTAGTAGTTAACCGTGCCGTCGTCGTCGGTAGCGCTCACCCTGTTGCCCGCTGCGTCATAGGTGAAGCTTTCAAAGCTCTGGGGCTTGACCAGGTAGGCGGGAAGGTCTTCGGCCAGAACTTTTTTCTGTTCTTCTTCCTTGACCTGCTGGGCCTGGTCTGTTTGCACGGCCTTTTTCCCGTTGCCGTGGCCGTTATCGCCGCCGTGATTGCCATTATTGCCGCCGCCGTGATTACCGTTATTGCCATTGTTTCCGTTCCCATTTCCGTTCCCCCCGTTGCCGTTCCCGCCACCGTTTCCATTGCCATTCCCGCCTCCGTTGCCACCACTATTACCATTGCCGCCGCTGTTGCCGTTCCCGCCATGACCGCTGTTACCGTTGCCGTTCCCGCCGGCGGCGACCGCCACACCCCAAATGCCCGTAAGGGCGGTCACGGTGGCTGTTGGATTGACCCCTGCAGTGGTCAGGTCATGCTTGTTCCCTGTCCCTGCACCGTTGCTGCCGCTATCCCCTTCTTCCATATACCAGCCTTTGTGCAGGCCGTTGTTGTCTCCCGGCCCCTGCCCGTTGTCCTGGCTGTTGGGCGGAGTTAGGTAGGTTTGCCTGATCTTCATGATCTCGGCCAGGGGATAGTGCACCTCGGTGAGTCGCTGGTCAGCGTCGTAACTGTACGTGGTGATGGCGCCGTCTTCCTGCATCTGGGCGGTCCTGTTCCCGTCGGCGTCGTACTGGTAGGCAAAGGACGAGATCAGGCCCTGGGGCCCCTGGTGGCTGATGGAACTCACCCGGCCGGCCGGATCGTAGTTCATGGTTGTCATCACGCCGTTGGCGTCGTCCTGCTGGGTCAGTCGGCCCAGGGTATCATACTTGAATTGGGTTGTCGACCCGTCCGGATCGGTGAAAGCGGACACCTGGTCCAAGGCGTTATACTGATAGCTTGTGACGAGGCCCTCGGGGTCGGTGACCTGGGTCCGGTTGCCGTCGGCATCGTAGGCCAGGTTCAGGGTCTTCCCGTCCAAGGTGGAAAATTGCACGGGCCGGTTCAAGGCGTCGTAGCTGTACTGTTCCGAGCCGTCCGGATAGCCGGCGCTTATGATGTTGCCCAGTTCGTCCCGCTTGAAAGTCACCTGGGCCTGGTTGTTGTAGTTGATGGAGGTCAGCTCGCCCCGCGGGTCGTACCCGAACCCGGTAACCTGGCCCATGGGGTCGGTTTTCCTGGCCAGTTGGCCGTCGGAGTCGTACTCTAACCGGGTCTGGTTGCCCAGGGGAGTCGTGGCCGTCGCCAGTTGGTTCAACGGGGTGTAGGTCATCTGCCAGGTCTTGCCCAGGGCGTTGGTGATGGCGGTGAGGTTGCCAACCTGGTCGTACTGGTACTGCACCTGGCCTCCCATGGGGTCGGTGACCCCGGTGAGCCTGCCGGCGTAGTCGTAAGCGTACCGGGTGGAGTTGCCCAGGGGATCGGTCTCTTTGGTCTTCCTCCCCAGCGGGTCGTATTCGTAGGATGTGGTATTGCCCATGGGATCAATCTGGGCGATAAGGTTATTCAAGAGGCCGTATTTGTACTTCCAGACCTGCCCGGTGGAATCGGTGACCTGGACCATGTTGCCGGCCGGGTCGTAGCCGTAAGTGGTCTTGTTCCCCAGGGCATCGGTCATGGAAGTCTTTCTGCCCAGGAGGTCGTAGGCGTAGCTGGTGCTGTTGCCCCTGGGATCGGTGGTGGACACCAGGTTCCCGTCGGCGTCGTACTGGCATCCGGTGCTGTTCCCCAGAGCGTCGGTGGTCTTGAGTAAACGGCCGGTGGGGCTGTACTTAAAACCGGTTTGGTTGCCTTTGGCATCGGTAACGGAGACCAAGCGGTTTAAGGGGTCATAGGCGTAGTTGGTCTGATACCCCATGGGGTCGATCTTTTTGATGATGTTGCCGGCCGGGTCGTAGGCGTAGAAGGTGCTTTCGCCGCCGGGAAGGGTTACGGCATCCAGTCTTTTTATGGCGTTGTAGGTGAAGGTGGTGGTGTGGCCGGCGGCGTCCCTCATGCCTACGAGGTTACCGACCGGGTCATACTGGTAGGTGGTTTCCCTGCCCAGGGGATCCTTTACCTCAGTCAACTGATTGAGAGCATTGTAATACCTGATTGTGGTATTGTTACCGGCATCGGTGACGCTTACCGACCGGTCCGCATAGTCGAAGTCCAGTTTGGTGGTCTGTCCCAGCGGGTCGGTGAACGCGGTGAGCATGTTCAGGCCGTTGTACTGGTAGGTGGTGGCTTTTCCGGCAGGGTCTACGGATTTCACCAGGTTGCCGGCAGGGTCATACTGGTAGCCGGACACCCGGCCGGCGGGATCGGTCATTTGGGTCATCCTGCCCATGGGGTCGTAGGTGTAGTCAGTGTTCTGGCCCAGAGGGTCGGTTTGTTTCACCAGGTTTCCTTTGGAGTCGTACTGGTACTGCCATGTGCCGCCGCCGGGATCTGCTTTGGTGGAGATACGGCCGGCGGCGTCATACGCAAAGCTGGTGATCCGGCCCTCGGGATCGGTCCGGGAAACGATACGGTTGTCCGAATCATAGGAAAAAACCGAGATGCCTCCCAGGGGATCGGTGACCTTGACCAGATTGCCCCGCTGGTCGTAGTCATAGGTGTACTGGTTGCCATCAGGGTCGACGCGCTTGATCAACTGGTGCAGGGGATCGTACGCATACTGCGTAATGTTGCCCATGGCGTCGGTTACCGTAACAACGTTCCCGTCGGCGTCGTAGGTGTAGAGCGTGGTGTTGCCCAGCTGGTCGATAACGGAAGTGATTTTGTTGTGAACGTCATAGGCATAGCTAACACTGTTGCCGTCGGCTTCGGTGACTTTGGCCAGGTTGCCGGCCGGGTCGTACTGATAGGTGGTAGCCGCGCCGCCGGCATCGGTCATGGACGTCACCCGGCCCAGGGGGTCGTACGCATAGCGGGTTTGGTTGCCTTCCGCATCGGTCTTTTCGGTGAGCCTGCCCTGGTCGTCGTAGGCAAAGATGGTCTGGCGCCCCATGGGGTCGGTGATCACGAGTGGCTGGCCGGACCAGTGGTACTGGACGGTATAGCTGTTGCCGTTTCCATCGGTGGTTTTGACCAGCCTGCCGGCGGGGTCGTATTCGTTTACGGTGACGTTGCCCAGGGGGTCGATGCTGGAGGAGACTTTATCCGTGGGGGTATAGCTCAGGCTCTGGGTATTACCGGAGGGATCGGTGACCGAAACCAGCCGCCCGGCCTCGTCGTAATCCATGGTTACCTGCCGGCCCAGGGGGTCGGTGGCGGATATCAGGTCGCCGTACCTGTCGTACTGGTAGGAGGCGGTGTGTCCGGCGGCGTCGGTGCTGCCCGTTTTGTTGCCGTGCTGGTCATAGCTGAAAGTTACGGCCGCCCCCAGAGGGTTGGTAATGGTAAGAAGGTTGCCGTGGTCGTCATAGGTGTAGCTGGTCTGGCCGCCCATGGGATCGGTCGTGCTGACCAGTTGGTTATACGTTGGCTCGTACTGGTAGGTGGTGGTCTTCCCGGCGGGATCGGTGACGCTGGTCAGGTTCCTTTTGCCGTCATAGGTGTAAGTGGTAGTCCGCCCGGACTGGTCGGTGGATGAAGTCTTGTCGCGCATAGCGTCCCAGGTGAAGGTGGTCGTGTTGCCCAGGGGATCGACCGTTTTGGTGATGTTGTTGTCGCTGTCGTAAAAGTAAGTGGTGGTGTTGCCGGTACGGGTGACGGTGGTTTCCTTCTGGTCGGGATTATAGGCGTAAGTCTCCAGATCGGCGCCGTCAGGGCTAGTGATGGTAATTACCCTGCCGCTCGAATCGTAGCTGTAGGTGAAGGTGTTACCGGCGGCATCGGTAACGGAGGTGAGGCGGTTATTGGCGTCATAGGCGTAGGAAACCTGGCCGCCCCCGGGGTCGGTCACGGAGATCAGGCGGTTGTTCCCGTCGTACTGATAGGTTGTTATCCTGCCCATGGGGTCGGTGACGGAGGTACAGAGGCTGCCGGTGTATTTTAGGGTGGTGGTCCTGCCGGCGGTGTCGGTGATCTGGGTCAGGTTGCCATGGTCGTCGTACTGGAAGGTCATGCTGTTTCCGTTGCGGTCGGCTATTTGGATCAGCTTGCCGTTTGTGGGGGCCTGGTCACTGGCCCAGCTCTGCCGGTACCGGTTGTACTTGTAGGTGGTTCCGTCTTTTTCCGTAACGGTGTAAGTTACATCGGGATTGCGAATCAACTGGCCGGTGTTGTCTGTCTGGACGGGCGTATAGTAGCCGTTATCCAGCGGGTACTGGATTTCCGGGCTACCGTCGAAGGAATCCAGGTGTAGGGAAGGATCGTTCTTGGTGTATTGATAGGTGCGGTCCGGTTGGCCGCCGCGATGTTCGAGCATGGAGTAGCCCGCGTACATGGTGATATACCGGTCGTAGTTGAAGTCCCAGCCTATGCCCAGGGGGCCAGCGCTGGTATTGCCGCTGCTGTATGTACGCTGGAAGTTCAGGGAAAATCCCTCGGAGGGTATGTTGATATCGGTATAGTTTAGACTCAGCCCGCCTTGGGCAATATCCACGCTGCCGGGCATCTTTGGCGGGCTTTTGGGCAAGCCGGAGGTAAGTTGGGCAAATGGTGACTGCCCGACTATGGAAAGAGCGTTTGTCAGGGGGTCGGGGTTGTTTGCGTTTACCTGGTCGGGATTCAGGTACGTGGCCGGGGGTTGGGGCTGGTCCCAGGCGTATGCCCGCGGCACAAGGGGATTCAAAAGAAGGTAAAATGCAGCCAAGAGTGCGGTTGAAATTTTTCTTGCCTTTTGAACCGTTGTCTTGTTCATTATGATCCTCCTTGGGCAAGTTCATATTAGTTCAGATAAATAGACAAAGCCATTCTCATACATGCCGGGAGAAAGGCTTTGATAAAGCTTTTGTCGGCAACCTGGCTGTCGTAGCTTTCTAAGCCCTTAGACCCATGGCTTTGCGCCCCCGGCTTTCGCGCGGGTTTGCCTTTTTCGACATATTATAGATTTAGATACTTGTACCGTACTGTGATGCCAATTGCAATAGGACTATAGTACCATTTTTAAACTGTGTGCAAACGGTAGTAGAAGGTGCCACCCTGCCGACCGGTAGCTATCGGCCACTGCATAATGACCATAATCGAGGTAAATCAATGCACTGCGGAAGCCCCTCACCTAAGGGACATTACCCGGTCTTGATGTTAATCTTTAGCCTCCGCTCGCCCCCGTACGGGCGAGTCGCATAGCATAACCTAGCCACCCCGTTAAACACGCCGAACCCGTCCAGCAGGTTCACCCCGCCTGGCGGCTCCTCCTGCCACCGGTACCACACGTGTCCCGGTCGCCCCGGCCGGCCCGCCAGCCACTGCAGGTCCTCCCGGAACCGGCTGGCCATGCTGGCCCAAGAAATGTCATTGGGACAAGATCGTCCGGCTAGGCCAGCATGCTCCCCAGAGCCACCTGGACGATCCGGGCCGGCAGGCCAAGGAGAACCTTCGGGGGCCGCTGGAGGCGGGGGACCAGTTGGGCAGGTGGATGTCAGATATCGTCCAGATTCTCATCGCGCCCTTCCCTCTGGCCACCTGACCTTGATGCCCAACGGTATTTTGCTAACCAGTCCGGCGCCCCCCGTGACAAAAATAGCCGAGCTACACTTTCCCTTAGAAAGAGCACTGGCGGATACAAACTGAAACAATCGTCCGGATATTTCCAGAATTAGCGCCCACTTTCGTCGGAATACGCGTAGCAAGATCCGAGGCAGTACTTCTAAAACATTATAAAGTTGTAGTTGACGTATATTCAGCCTTAATCGAGTTGTCTTTTTGTCTGGCAAGTTTGGCTTTGTTCCCTACGCCATCTTCAACTAACAGCTTCTCAAGATTGTGCTCCTGAAAAAAGTTTACAATCGTCGTTTCGACAAACCCGGCCCAATTTTCTTTTTGATTCTTCTGTTCCATTTTAGACTACATCTCCTTGAGCGTTTTCTTCAAAGTTTAGGCTGAATGCCTTGCAAGTTTGATATGTACGGGTTTTCAATTTTTTTCGGTCGACACAAGTTCCTTCACAATACTTAGCAATGGGTTGTTACGGGAAAACTGTCACTTTCTTCAAATTAAGACTTGCAAGCTGCTTGAATCAAAAACATCCAGTGACCAACCTCCATGTTATTCTAATACTTGCGGGTGAATAGAGATCTATTCTACCAGAAAGTTTTGCATTTTGTCGATTAGCCCCCAGCGCCGGCACCTAAAATTTCTTTTATCTGCCTTTCCCCAACAGCCTCCGGCAGGGACAAGAGGTATAATGTAGTTGAATGCCGGGCCGGTGCGGTCCGGCGTAAGCATCTTTGGGAGGCATCAACTGTGCGCGTCAACTTGGCCTGCGTAAATACCCCTACCGGACAGGTTACGGTCATCCGTCCCGCTATTCCTGAACCGGGCTGGCCGGGAGTCAGGTTTTACACTGGTGTGGAGGACTTAGTAGACAGGCAAGGCATCCGTAATCTCCGCTCCCTCGGATCGTTAAACGGCGTGAGCCTTTGGGCAGCCGAATGGATATCCTGCCCGCTGGACGTGAGCCATTCGGCTGCCAATGGGCAAAAGGAACCACTATGGTAGCTGACCCCACCGCACCCAAAGCACCGATCAGACACGATTCTTACTCGGCGGGTGTGGCTTTCCGTGGGTTTCCGGCCAAGAAAGAGAAAAAATGCATGGAGAGCAGAGGAAAGATGGCCGGTCTACTCCCACGCCGTCCGCTCCACCGCGTCCTGCAGATCCTGCATGCTCGGCGCGGTATACCTCTTCGTGATGTCCAGGCTGCTGTGCCCGGCCAGCCGGGCCACCATGTCCAGCGGAACCCCCTGGTCGACCAGATTCTTGCAAAACACGTGTCTCAAGGTGTGCGGCGTGGCCTCGATTTTAGCCCGGTACGCGCACTCCCCGACCATTTTTCTGGCCCCGCGGGTCCCAATGGGCTTCCCGAACTTGGTCGGGAACAGCGGGCCCTCCGGGTTCAGGGCCAGCCAATCGGAAAGGATTTTTCGGGCTGTCTTGTTCAGGGCCACCGCTCTGAATTTGTTCCCTTTTCCCTGCCGGATCTTAACAGTCCCCTTGCGCTCGGAGATCTCGATGTCTTCCCGCTTCAGGGCGCAAACCTCGGCAACCCGCAGGCCGGCGTGAAGCATGAGAGCGACCATGGCCCGGTCTCTCGGTCCCTTCACGGCGTGGACGAAGGCCATCTGCTCCCGCCTGGTCAACCATTTCGGAGCCAGTTCCTCGTTGACGGCAACTGATTTGATCCCCTTGGCCGGGCTGCCCTTGACCTGACCCGTCTCTTCCAGCCAGGCGAAGAAAACCCGCAGGGTGGTCAAGATCCGGTTGACCGTGGCGGGTGCCCTGCCCCTCTCTTGAAGCCAGCTCCGATACTCCACCAGGTCCAGGGGGGTGACGGACTGGGGTTGGAACTCGCCGTGACGTTCGGACACCCATTTGCCAAACCGCCTGACCTCGCCGGCATAGATATTGGCCGAGTTGCCCCGGTCGGTCTCTCTCATGTGGGCGGCAAACGCACCGGCAAAGATGACCGGCAAGTTTTCGGAACAAAGTTTCTTGAGATAAGCCACGTTGCCCATAAAATCACCCCTTAAAAATCAATGCCCCGGCAGGCCGGCCGGGGCATTTTTGTTCCCAAAACATATATTTTCGGACTTTTTTTCGGGCCGGATGAGTGCTACCAGTATCCATAAACCAAGAAGGAATTTTTTTATCGCTGTCGAACCGCTAACAGGATTGGATAATACCGGATTTTTATGTGCGTTCGCTTACACCATCAGATGAACGCCCAATCCTTATCCATGGCCGCCCCTACCAACAACCATTTCTCTTGGCTACACTGGTTTCGCTATCCGAACCGAACCACTCCTGCCCGCCTAAGACGGCCCAGGCATGCGGGACGAAGGATAAGAGCTACCGGAATGCAAACCTTTGTTGGGAAGATCAAAACGCCACAGTAAGACTCTATGCGATAGACAAGATTAGACTTCTGCATATAATGTCTATAATGGGAACCTAAAAGAGGTAAAGCTTACAACGATATCATGCTGATGAACAAGTAAGGATACACATGGCGTCCGGTTAGTTGAGCAGGGCGCTGTTCACGCTTCCCACGCTCTGGACTGCTTTTCGTTAGGGGATTATCTTCGTAATTGCAGCATGATGGAGGATGCGTTTATTGATCGATTTGACCGAAGCTACAGAAACAGTGTCAAATATCGGGAAAGAATTGACACGGTATGCACAAGGGTTACTTTCAGAGCGTGCAAAACGCTCGCCTTATCCTAGGGACCGAGCCGACGTGGATTTTCTTCTTACTCGACTTGGTCGGATGCAGCAGTTTCTCAAGGCAGCGTACGTTCTGGCCCATCAAGATTTTGGTTCCGCTGTGGCGCCTATTGCTAGGGCAATGTGGGAGACATGGATCGATACCGCTTGGCTCCTGCTTGACGCAAAGGAACGTGCTCACTTGTTCTGGGCGTCAACGTTACCTAAGACGTTAGCCCTGTTCGCAAATTTTGAGAAATATGAAACATTGAATGAACATAATCAACAAACGAAGGCGATACTTCAAGAACTCAGATTAAAGGAGCCAGAGTTATACGATCCATGGGTGCTCAAGAAGGGACCAAATAAGGGTAAATTTATGGGATATACTCAAATTAGATGGCAGGGAAAATCTATTAGAGAAATGGTCGACGAGCTAGAGGAGAAAGGACGGTTGGGTCAGCCAGGCCACCGTCCCTATCGATATAGTTATGATTACGTTTATTCCCGACTCTGTTCAGTCACTCATGGAGATTCAAGCGAACTGGAGTCGTTGATGGATACGCTACCTGATGGGGCTACAATATTTCAAGCTGGTGCAGGAAGATTTGATGCAATTAGTTCTTTGTTGTCAGGCACCGGAGCTGCACTGATTTTTCTTGCTGAGCTGTATTTCTGTGGTTATCATTTCGGAGACTATAGTCTTCTTGAAGAAATGCGTATTAAGCTGGATGCGCTACGGGATCGCCATGGGAGCTGAACGAGGGAGGAAATTAAGTACTCTACAGCCGTTTATTAGATCATATTTACAATCCAATAACAATCATCAGAGCTAAACCAGGAAAACGGATCTTGTGGTCTTACCAATCAACATCGACTCAGGCTAGAAAAAGTTCCCGCCGGGATCCAGGTGGACGGCTTGATAACGTACAACCGAGGGCACAATGTCAATAATGGGAAGCAGATCAAATACTCAATTGGCAAAAAAGTTAACTTTATCTAAGCGAGGGATATTAAATGTATATATCTAAAGTAAGAATAGAAAACTTCCGGAACTTTAAGAACACACAAATAGAATTTAACGATGGCGTAAACGTAATTATTGGCCATAACAATGCAGGAAAATCAAATCTAATTAAAGCATTAGGGTTGGTGCTAAGCTCACAGGCAGGTAAACAATTAGATCTAGATGATTTCAATAAACTTGCATCGCTAGAAGAGTTAAGAGCTGATCCACCCAGAATACGTATTTCTCTTTTCATAAGGCAGAGTAACAATGAGGATCTCAATTCTGATGACGACTTGGCTACTGTAGGGAATTGGCTCATAAGTTTAAATGAACCTTATGAGGTCTTACTGACATATGAGTTCTTTCTCCCAGAAAGAGAAAGAGCGTCTTACCTGCAAGCAATATCATCGGCAACAGATTTGGAAGTAGCCTGGAAAATACTAAAACACGATTACATACGCTTCTACATGTATAAAATATGGGGAGGGGACCCAATAGCACAAACCCTCGCAGATAGCGAATCACTGCAAAAATTCGATTTTCAATTCCTAGACGCGATTAGAGATGTTGAAAGAGATATGCTCACTGGAAGAAATACACTCTTGCGGGACGTGTTACACTTTTTTATTGACTACGAAATTAAATCTGATACCACGAAACCTGATGATACTAAGAAAGCGGCAATTAAGAAGAAACAACAGGAGTTTTCTGACCAAGCAAAAACATTGCTGGCTCACCTTCAGGCAAGAATGGAGGAAGGCAAAGAGCAAATCCTTTCATATGCAAAGGAGACTGGGGCATCCTTTAATAAAGCTGTTCCGAATTTCGAGGGAAGCATCTCGGAATTGGAAATGTTTTCGGCGCTAAAATTGATACTTGAACATGATAACGGAATGAAGATACCTGCGACACACAATGGACTCGGCTACAATAACTTGATTTTCATGTCATTCTTGCTCGCTAAGATGCAGGTTAATTCCAATGGTAAGTATTTAGGAAGCAATGCTAAGGTTTTCCCCATTTTGGTTATCGAGGAACCGGAAGCTCATCTGCATCCAGCAATGCAATATCAATTTCTGAGGTTTCTCAAGAAAAATAAAATTGAGAAAAAAGTAAGGCAGATCTTTGTCACCACACACTCTACACATATTACGTCTTCGGTTTCCCTGGATGAGATAATTTGTCTGCATAACGAAGCAAAACAAACAATTGTAGGGTACCCTGGAAAGGTATTTATTGATAACGAAAAGAGTAAAAGTTATGTTCAGCGCTTCCTAGATGCAACCAAGTCTGACATGCTCTTTGCACAAAGGGTCATTTTCGTGGAAGGATTAGCCGAGCAATTGCTGTTATCAATTTTGGCAAGATATGAAGGCAAATCATTAGAAGAAAGCCATGTTGCAGTAATAAACGTTGGTGGGAGATATTTTGAGCACTTTCTATATTTGTTCGATAGTAAAAAATCACACGCAATAAACAAGAAGATAGTTTGCTTGACAGATATAGACCCCGAAAGAAGAAGCAAAATCCATGATGCAAGTTTTAAGAAATGCTATCCCTTCGAACTAAATAATGACTGCACGTTATACGAATACATAATCAATACCAGCCTAAGTAAATATGGGGAAAATAATCATCCTAACATCGTTTCATTTTCTCAAAGCAGCACGGAGGGGAAGACATTTGAATACGATTTAGTTTTACATAACCCCTCACTTGAATTACTGATCACAGAATCAATGAGAAATAAAGAGGAAATTACAACTTTAATGAACTTATACAAATACACAAAAGATATTTCCAAATATAAAAAGGCATTACGTCCCTCAGAGGAAAACCAGAGGATCGTCGACGGCATAGAATCGAACACCATATGGACAAACGATCAAAAATGCAAAGCGATTATTGCGTCCAGATATCTTAACTCAGTTGCCAAAGGGGAAAATGCGCTAGAATTGGCTTATTCCCTAGAAAAGAATTTGACGCGCAAGGAGACTCCCGAATACCAAGAGTTTGTTGTTCCAGAGTATATAAGAAAGGCGATCGAATGGATATGCAAGTGAGATCAATAACTTCGGACTCATTAATACCTATCGAAGAACATTTTCGGGTATTTGCTGGCCCAGGTGCCGGTAAGACATACTGGATAGTGAAGCATATTAAGAATGTTCTAGCTAACTCAAAGAGATTAATGAAGACCCGCAAAATTGCTTGCATTACTTATACTAATATTTCAGTCGAGACAATCTTAAAACGCTTAGGAACCAGTTCAGATCGAGTTGAAGTTTCTACGATCCATAGCTTCTTATATGGGCATATTCTAAAGCCATATGCTCCCTTCCTGGCTGGTAGCTATGGATTGAACGTAGTAGAACTAAGTGGACACGAGGATTCGATTTTACATTTAAAGAAGGTTATTGAGTGGGTCGAAAATCACCCCAGCGCCAATAAACTAAAGCACCCGTATACCGTAAATCAATTAACCAAATTGGAAATTAAGAGAAGCGCGCTTATTGCATGGTTATCCTCGCTGAGGTACGAACTCGCGAATGACAACAACCTCAAAATCACGGGCGACAGAGCAAAAGCATATTGCGAAGAAAAGGAAAACGAACAAATAGTACGCAAGTACTTAAATGCAAGATGCTTAGATGTCCTTGAAACAGATCTACTAGGATATAAAAGACTCTACTGGAAGGAGGGTTTTATAGACCATAACGATGTTTTGTTTTTTGCATATCAGCTCATCAAAGAGTTTCCTTTCGTATTAACGGTTTTGCGGGCAAAGTTCCCATATTTTTTTGTTGATGAGTTTCAGGACACCCATCCAATTCAAGCGGCTATTTTAAAGCTTATAGGCCAAAAGGAAACAGTAATCGGGGTAATCGGCGATCAGGCACAATCAATTTATGGGTTTCAGGGTGCAGACCCTGAGAAGTTTCGTTCTTTTGAATTGCCAGGTATGAAGAATTATGAGATTCCCGATAATAGAAGAAGTACCAATCAAATCATAGAGCTTCTAAATAGTGTTCGGCTTGATATGAGGCAGAGCGGCCTTAGAAATGTCGATAGAGAAAAGCCAACTATTATCATCGGAGAGAGAGTAGCTGCTCTTAGAAAGGCAATTACAGAAAGCAATAACGAGTCAGTATATTCTTTATCACGGAAGAATATAACTTCTAACGTAATGAAGAGGCAAATTGGCGATGCGTCTTTTGAGGATGGGGTAATCGAAGAACTTTTAGACATAGACAAATCAAACGCTGGCACTCATTACAGAAGCGGAGTAATCATCGGCTGCGCGAAAGCAACAGAACTCGCTCGCGAAGGAAAATTCAAAGATGCAATTAAAGAATTGGTAGGAGTGTTTAAGGATACTAACGATAAAAATGCAAGAAGAAAACAGGCGCTAAAGTATCTATGCCTACTTTTAAATAAATACGATCTATTCAAGGATAAATCCTTGTTTGACTTCTATTTGTTTGTAAAAAACTCAATTAAACCGGACATTTCAATGCTAAGAAGCGGTGCTCCTAAAACTTATTACATGTCGCATACCTACCTACAATTGGCTCTATGCGTGAAGATCAACGACGACATTAGCAAACACAAGACTATCCACAAGGCAAAGGGTGATGAGTTCGATAATGTTTTAATTGTGTTGGACAGTGAAAGAGATTTGGAAGCTGTTGTGAGTCCGAATTTGAGTGCCAATGAGGAACATAGGATTTATTATGTGGCAATGAGTCGTGCGATGGATAAATTGTATATCAATATACCATCTTTGCCTGACGACGTATTGCCAGGGCTAACAAGCTTATTCAATATAGAACAGGTTTAGGATTGCAATTGCTATGCACTTCGTATTATCCATATGACGGCACATAGTTATCCGGATGCCTTAGGCTAAGAAAAGCTACTGGTCCCACGGAAACGACATTGCCTTTTCCTATTCGGCTGGCCCAGCGCCACACGCAGGTTGGGCACGACGGCTACCCTGATAATGATGGCCCCCATTTTCTTCGCCGCCACGTTGACTTTCAGCAGAGCTTGCGTGATCGAGACGGCCGGGTCCGTCACTACGGAATGACGAAGCACATGGGCCTGCGGCAACGGGCTCCGCGCACCCCACTTGTGCGAACTAGCCAATTCTTCCTGGCTCGTCCAACCGGATCCGGCAGCCCTGGATGAGGCCGTTGAGACCCCCACCGGGATGGGCAGCCTGGCCCACCTAGCCGGCCAGGCGCCAGATCGCGCCTCGTCGATAACACCAGGGCACCGCGGATGATCAACAGGCGGTCGCTGTTCGGAGCAGCACGGATACCCAGACCGTAGCGGCATTGACCAGCCGGACCGAGGTGTGCTACAAAAAGTCGCGGACGCACTGCCCGCGTACTGCTGGCGCATAAGCCTTGCCGACTTAAACTGGTGTCTCTTCTTGGGTTATTTTTGCTAGCCTGGCAGGACTTGAAAAACTACTGTAGAATGTTAGAGGAAATTGCCGTCGAGATTGGTAATCCTCTCTCTTTGATACGTTCTTGGGGTGATGTTCAGCATCTGTTTATTACTCCCTCAAGTGTCTATTATGGGAAGTCCGGCGTCCACTTTTGACGATAATACTTTTTACGATGAACTTATTATTGAAGTCAATTCACAAAGGAAGGCACTTGTTAAGTTGGCTCAAATATATTTAAAATCCGAATGAACGCGCGTCAAATATGAAGCCAGATTTCTTAGGTTTGGCGATTATGAGCAAGATGAAGAAATACATGGACTGGGACATCTTTACAATGACGTGATATCGATAAATA
>Ga0307376_10001652_pt1 | contig 23436 bp, 23 predicted proteins | sample TR2MG_FD_202536 | JGI IMG/M metagenome (GOLD analysis project Ga0307376, IMG submission 202536) | Soil microbial communities from Risofladan, Vaasa, Finland - TR-2 | ecosystem: Environmental > Terrestrial > Soil > Coastal area > Acid sulfate soil | place: Finland: Risofladan, Vaasa | collected...
CACAGGAATTATCTGCCTCAAGATTTGAAACTCTTATGCTTGGACTTGCACATGAACTCAAAAACCCACTTAGCGGCATTAGAGGAGCCGCCCAATTACTGGCGGGGGAGACTGAGAATATAGAAATGATTAAATGCGCACAAATAATAACAAAGGAAGCAGACAGACTAACTTCTTTACTAGATTCACTAAAACAACTAGAACCCTTTGCCGAAGAGGTTTTCGAACCACTAGACATACATGACATTCTCATGGAAATCATATATCTTGAGTCATTGTCGGGTTCACAGAATAATGTTCAATATTCGCAGAACTTTGATATTACACTTCCTCCGATTCAAGGTGACAGAAACTCTCTGAAGCAAGTCTTTTTAAATCTGATCAAAAACGCCTCTCAGGCAATAGAAGGCAAAGGGAATATAATAGTTTCTACAAGATGGGTTACCGGGCATAGGCTCAAAGGTCAGAAAGCCATTTCTGTGGAAATCAAAGATGATGGAGATGGAATTCCTACAGAGTCTCTGGAAAAAATCTTTAGTCCCTTTTATACTACTAGAAAGGAAGGCTCCGGGTTAGGTTTATTTCTAGCATATCAGATCATAGCAAAACATGGCGGAGCTGTATTTGTTGAGAGTGAGCTAGGAAATGGTACTGTTTTTAAAGTATATCTCCCAGTGAATATAAATTAACATTAGCTAGTCCACATTTACGATCGAATAGGAACAAAATGAAAAAAAGAATCTTAGTCGTAGACGATGAAGAAAGTATAAGGTGGGTACTTGGTAAGTGCCTGGAGAAAGAAGGATACACAGTAGAGTTTGGAGAAAACGGCTCTCAGGGCATTGACAAAGCTTTATCGGGCAATTTTTCATCAATAATACTTGATATTACTATGCCGGACATGACTGGCTTTGATGTATTAAACGAAATCAAATCCAAAGGTATTGATTCCCCTGTAATAATTATCACAGCTAAAAATACGGTTAAAAATGCAATCGACGCTATGAAACAAGGCGCTTATGATTACATAGCCAAACCCTTTGATCTTGATGAAGTGAAAATTACCGTTGCAAGAGCTATAGAAAGCTACGAGAACTCTAAGAAATTAGACTTGTTACTAGATGAAAATACTGAAATTGATACTCTTCAAGATATAGTAGGACAATCACAGGCAATGCTGAATATCTATAAAATGATAGGACGCGTCGCTGAAAGAGATATAACGGTTTTGGTAAATGGTGAAAGCGGAACGGGGAAAGAATTGGTTGCTAGAGCGATTCATACCAACAGCATGAGAAGAGATAAGAAACTCGTTGCTGTAAATATTGCCGCCATCCCTAAAGAGCTTCTAGAAAGTGAACTATTCGGATATCAAAAAGGCGCTTTTACCGGTGCATCCATATCTAGACAGGGGCGTTTTGAAGAGGCTGACGGGGGCACGCTTCATCTTGATGAAATTGGCGACATGCCCCATGAGCTTCAAACTAAACTGCTTCGTATACTGGAGGAGAAGAAACTCTACCGCCTAGGTAGTGAAAAACCTTCTCCAATAGATGTAAGAATAATAGCTTCGACTAATAAGAACCTTGAGAAAGAGGTTGAAAACGGCAATTTCAGAGAAGATCTTTACTACAGATTAAACGCAATAACCATTAAAATACCGCCACTAAGAAACAGGGTTGAAGATGTAATTCCACTTGCCGAACATTTTTTAAGCAAATATGGCAAAGAACTTGGCGTTGGCACAAGAACGCTCTCGGACAAAGCTAAGGAAACGATTACGGCCTACAATTGGCCCGGAAACGTAAGGGAATTAGAGAATATTATAAAGCGTATGTTAGTGCTGTCATCTGATACAGTTATCACTCGCGTAACACTACTTGATGCAGCCCCACACCTTGAGGGGAAAGCAAGAGGGAGCCAGGAATCCCTAGATAGTTTGATAAGAGATGAGGTCAACTTCCTACTTGATAACCAAGATGAAGAATCCTCAGAGAAAGTCTATGAGACAATAATAAAGAAGGTTGAAAAACCACTTATTGAACTGGTACTTGAAATAACTAAAGGAAATAAGAAAAAAGCGGCTTTGATTCTGGGAATCAATAGAAATACACTTTCGAAAAAAATGGAAGAATTAGGATTTCAAGAAAAAGATAAAGAATAGATAATATTCATTATTTAGATTTCTTAAATCTTTCCATACTCTCAAGACTTTGTTTGGCGGCTTCCTGTTCTGCCTGTTTTTTGTTTCTACCCACACCCTTACCAAAAGATTTTCTTCCCAACCTTACTTCAATATGAAAGTTCTTATCATGTGGTGGGCCTTCTTCGAGAACTACTTTGTACTTAGGCACTTTCTTAAACTTCCTTTGCGCTACTTCCTGAAGCTTAGTCTTATAGTCCTTAAATATTTCCTCATCGCCATTTAGGCAGTTCTTGAGCAACGTCGTAATAATCTTAGAGACTCTCCTATAACCGCCGTCGATGAAAATGGCTCCGATTACCGCCTCAAAAGTACCCGATATATTAGATTCCCTTTCCCTCCCACCAGTATTCTCTTCGCCTTTTCCTAAGAGTACTTGTTTATCAATTTTCAGCTCTCGCGCTAAATGGGCAAAATTCATTCTGCTAACAATAGAACTCCTCATCTTGGAGAGCTTCCCCTCAGAAGCGTCAGGGTAACGTTTATATAAAACATGGGCTACTATGAAACCTAAAACCGCGTCCCCGAGAAACTCAAGCCTCTCATTACTCTCTACAGAGGTTTCGTTAGCATAGGAACTATGAGTGAGTGCAGTTTTAAGGAGTTCTAGGTCTTTAAACTTATAATCGAGCTTTTTTTCAATCATGAATGTAAAAAATTATCATTAAGCGGAGTGAAAATCAATATTAGACAAAATCAAAGCATTAGAGAACTTACAGCACTTCATATTTAAACCGTATTGCTAGAGCAAATTTCCAGGAGAAATTTAATTAAAGCAACTAGAAAATCCTTCGGTATAATATCAATAAAAGTATTAGCAATAAATTCTGCTATGAGGTGAAATATGGTCAACAATAAATTTTGGGTAATAGCACTGATGTTTATATCTACATTTCTTTTTGTAACTAGCTCGAATGCTCAGGACGGAAAATACGAGCAGCACACAATAAACGTAACTGGAAGAGGGGAGGTTTTTATCACCCCGGATGTAGCTAATATAAGTTTTTCAGTAGAAACTAATGCAAAAACTGCATCTGAAGCCGTAAAACAAAATGCAGATAATACAAGTAAAGTACTAAAAACCCTAAAAGCCCAAATTGGCAAAGACGATAAAGTGTCCACAACCGGATACAACCTGTCCCCCGTATACGAATACAACGACCAAACAAAGAAGTCTGAGTTAGATGGCTATAGAGCTTCAAATGTAATAACGGTAAAAACTTATAATTTAAGTAACTTGGGAACACTTATTGATTCTGCTGCCGAGGCTGGTTCAAATAACATACAAGGGTTGTCCTTTGACACAACTAAAAGAGATGAATATAGACGTGAAGCACTCGTACAGGCTGTAAAAGATGCCAAAACTACAGCGGACACGGTTACAACTGCTGCAGGTGTACAAATAACGAAGATATTTCAAATCTCCCCTTCTTATGACTATCCAACACCTATATATGGGGATTTAGCAGCAAGAGGAAAAGTGGCATACGCTGAGGCGGCCTCAACGCCGATTGAAGCTGGAGAAATTTCAATAAAAGCTTCTGTAAATATGGTATTCGGTATAGAATAGCTATTCGCTATTCGAAGCACATTCATCGCAGGCACAAAGATTTCTCAGAAATTCAAACGTATAAATACCGGTATCGTGTTTATCATTCCAATGAAATTTATAAGCATAAAGCCCAATAGGCTCTATCTCTATGGGCTTTATCTTCTCTGATTTAAGCTTAAGAGGTATTGTCTTTTTAATAGGCAGCTTCCCGTCCTCGCTGTTTTTTCTGAGCTGCCTACATGTTGCGCAAGGACAGTCCTGCCGTAAATCGTCATATAAATAAAGGCTCTCGTGACCGTCCTCCCAGATAACCATTAAGGTTGTATCACTAAATTCTATAATCTCTTTAGGTTTGTATTTCAATATGTTGTCCCGTGTAATTTTTCTGATAGTGTACCCAAATCTGATATCTCCGAAATAAGGGCAATAAAACTGTTTCAGATTTTAAGATATTTCGTTGCAGGATTGGGTTGAAATCAGTATAATCCATAGCATATGGAAACGGACGTCGCAGGCACCGTAGCACAGTGGATTCAGCAATCTAATAGAATAGTTGTTCTCACAGGAGAGGAGCTATCAATTGAGTCCGGACTGCCGGATCTTTCCGCTCCAAGCTTAAACCCGAATATAAGGGACTTTCGTGAAAACAAAGAAGTAAGGGCTAAGTATTGGAAGAACCTAAATGAGGTACACCCTAGTATTATAAATGCTGAGCCGAGTCCTTCTCATCTGGCTCTGGCCGAGCTTGAAATGATTGGGGGACTGGACTGTATATTCACACAGTCAACGGACGGTCTCCACCATAAGGCAGGCAGTTCCTCGGTTATTGAGTTAAATAGTTCTTTATTGTGGGTTAATTGCACAAGTTGCGGAAAAGACTACTCAATAAATGAAATTTTGAGCATGATAGAAAAGGGGGACGATGTCCCTAAATGTGTCGAATGTGGAAGTGACCAGCTAAAACCCCCTGTTTCTTTTCCCGGACAGCCTCCTCCACATTGGGAAGCCAGAGAAGCCTGGATTAGGCTTCATAACGCAGATATGTTTATTATTGTAGGAGCGTCACTGGAACATGAGCCTGTGGCTTCTTTTCCATTTTTGGCTAAAGAAAGAAACATTAAAGTAGTTATAATAAGTGAGAATCAAAGCCCTGCTGACGACCACGTTGACGCTGTAATTTATGGTAACCCTTCACAAGTGCTTACTTATATAGTAAACAAAATTAAAGAGGGCATTACCATTACTTAGCCTGCCCCTTTTATAATCAATCTCAGTCGGCAATAATTATCCGGAATTAGTATCGCCCGGAATTAATATTGCCCGGAATTAATATTGCCTGGAATTAATATCGTAAGGAGAACAAATGGCTCAGGAAAAGTCAATTTCAGATGAAGTTACAAAATATGCGTCAAATATTGATCGAGATATTTATACGGTAAGTAACATCCCGGAAGAGGTTATTGCCGTAATATTTGCCTATGTAAGCAGAAGCCCTAAGGGTTTTAGAGAAAACATAGGAAACGTAATACAGGAAGAACAGCTTGGGCAGGAAAGAGCCGCAAAATTCCACGAAAAGTGGGTCTTAAACTACGGTCACGCCTCCGTTGCCGAGCACGCCGCAGTTCACATGGGCATTGAAAAAGTATCTCGTCTCTTCTCTTCAATACTTGAGCTTTCAAATGAGTATATGTCTTTTACAGAGTACTCTCAAAGATATCAAAGCCCTGTTAAAGGTGACTTCTATACTCCCCAAGAATTGGATCAGCATGGTTCATTAAAAAAGAAATATGTAGAACTTAACAATTACCAGTACGATTTGTATTCTGATTTGAACGATAAGCTCTTTGAATTTCTTAAAGACACTATCTCTACACCAGAGGGAATGGAAGAGCGTGTTCACCACAGAGCGCTTGAGAAGATTGCGTTTGAAGATGCGCGTTATGCACTCAATCTTGCCACTTATACCAATCTTGGTATGACTGCTAACGCAAGAGCGATAGAGGACTCTTTAACTAAGCTTTTGTCTAGTAAGTATCTTGAGGTAAGAAAAAGAGCTCAGGAGATGAAAGAAGAGGTAAGGTTCTCTGTTCCCACGCTTGTAAAATATGCTAATGAAAATGAGTACATAACTGAGACAAGACAGGGTCTTGAAGGCATAGCTCATGGAATCCTAGGATCAAGCCCAAGCAACACATCGAATAAATCATACGAAGTAAATCTATTAAACTGGACTGGCAAGAATTCGCCTAATGCCGAGCTGGAATCGATAGATGAGATGGTCAAAGCAATACTCTTTGAACATTCATTATCAAGTTATACAGAAATAGAAAAGGATATAAACGGTAGAAGCCTGGAAGAAAAGTTGCAGATACTAAACAAATCCATAGAGAAATTAGGCAAGTTCGATAACCCTGTAAATGCGCTTAAACTAGTTAAATACGATGTGGAGTTCGTTATAAGTGAGGCGTGCTGGCATCAGCTGCTACGTCACAGAAAAGTAAACTGGATTGTAAAAGAGCCTGGAATACAAAGCGGCATTACCGTACCGCCGCATATAGAAATGTCAGGGACCCAGGATTTGCTCAGAAAAGCAGTCTCCGAGAGCGAGAATCTATACAACGAACTCGTAGATAACAACTTGCCTGAAGTAGCAATTTACGTTGTAACAAATGCGCATAACAGACGGCTCCTGGGAAGTTTTGATTTATGGGAGCTTTATCACTTAATAAATCTGAGGATGTCTGAAGGCGCTCAGTGGGATATAAAAAACATTACTAGAATTCTGGCTGAGAAAATTAGCAAACATCATCCTAACCTTGTAGCACCTGCACTTAAAAGAGTGGATTAGGAAGAATGCATGAACATAACAAAATGTAATGACTGTGGATATGAAATAACTATGGAAACCGACACTTGTCCTAGTTGTGGTGAGAGAATTGGGATAAAGGTTGGCGGTATCAAAGGACTTTTTAGCCGGATTATCTTTTTTATTATGGCCGTATATATTATTTACTCTGCAGTTAAAATTTTCATAGAAAAATAATTTTTATTACTCAAACAAATGGCTAACCAAGAACACGTAAAAGCAATTAAAGAGGGTGTGGAATTCTGGAACAACTGGAGGGATCAAAATCCAGAAGAACTACCGGATTTAGCTTGGGCTAACCTCGTAGGTATCGATTTAGCCGGAGCAAATTTCGAAGGTGCGAATATGAAACTTGCATTCTGTAGAGGAGGCAATTTAGAGGGCGCGAACTTTCGAAATGCCATTCTGTATGGAATCAACCTAGAGGAATCAAACTCTAAAGGAGCTGATATGGAAGGCGCTTCACTTGAGGGAGCCCATCTTAGAAAAGCCGATCTTTCAGGAGCTAATCTAAGAAATACAAATATGAAATTAGCCAATCTACAAGACACCATTCTCGCTGATGTTGATTTAACCGGGGCATCCAAACTCACACTTGAACAGCTTGAAGAAGTGAAATCATTATCCGGAGCCAAGTTGGATTCAAACATTTTAACCCCTCTCAAAGATAGTAATCCGGAGCTATTTAAGAACCCTAATTCTTGACTATACGAGCTCTATCTAAAATACTTCTATTGCAATGACAGACCACCCCTCTTTTAAAGAACTGCTAAGTGAAAAGATATTTACGGTTTCCGAAATCAATGCCAGGATTAAGGAAACGATAGAGGAAGAGATTGGATTTGAATATGTATGGATCGTGGGCGAGATCTCAAACTTTAAAGGAAACTATGCAAGCGGTCACTGGTATTTTTCACTTAAAGATAACGAAACTCAGATATCCGCAGTCTGTTTTAAATGGGCTAATCAATATATAAAATTTTTGCCTGAAAACGGCATGGAAGTTATTTTATGCGGGCAGATCAGTGTTTATGAAAAACAAGGATCTTATCAGGTAAACGTTAGAAATGTAGAACCTAAAGGTGTCGGCGCTCAGGCTCTTGCACTTGAACAATTAAAAGAAAAACTCCTAAAAGAAGGGCTTTTTGATGAAGATAGAAAGCGGCTTTTACCATATCTTCCTCAGAGAATTGGCATTGTCACATCCCCCACCGGTGCAGCAGTAAAAGATATATTAAAAGTTTTAGACCGAAGGTTTCCTAATCTTGATATATTGATCTCTCCCGCCCGGGTGCAGGGAGATGAAGCGCCTGCAGATATTATTAGCGCTCTTGGTAAATTATACAAAGTAAAAGATATAGAACTCATTATAGTTGCCCGCGGCGGGGGATCAAAAGAAGACCTTTGGGCTTTTAATGACGAAGGGGTCGCAAGAGAGATAGCAAAATCACCAGTAGCGGTAATCTCTGCCGTAGGACATGAAATAGATATAACAATTGCCGACCTTGTGGCCGATGTAAGAGCCGCTACCCCTTCTATGGCAGCAGAGATAGCGGTGAGAGAAAAATTTGAGCTTAAAGAAGACCTAATTTATTTTAAAGAGCAGATTGCCCTTGCGCTTACTAATAGAATTGAATTATACGCAAGAGAAGTAGATCAACTTCAAAGTGAATTTGTGTATACATTCCAGTCGAAATTAGATTCAGCGTCTTCAGAGCTCCTAAACCTTGCCGGGAATTTAGACGCGCTCAGCCCCTTGAAAGTCCTTCAACGCGGCTACAGCATCACTCAGAAACTCCCTAAGAAAGTAATTGTCAAAGACTCATCGAAGCTTAAAAAAGGTGATGAAGTGTTAGTTAGCTTTAGTAAGGGAGAGGCTACATGCACTGTAAAGGAAACTAAGAACTAATCGGCTAAATGATTTAACTCAGGCACTTCCAGCAAATTCACTCCAGCCCTTAAGAACAGGTTTTGAACCTCTTTTTTAGGCATAGAATCCGTAAATACATATTTTATTCTATCTCCTAGGTCTTTTCTAAGTTTCTTTTCACTTGAAGTACCATTTAAGCTCGATGTTGATATATCATAAATTGCTTCTAAACCATCACTAGTTTCAAATAGTATAGTAGGCATGACCTCTAAAATATCATTATAAAAATCCTTCCTTGATTCGGCAACTGCAGCCCTTGTTCCCATAAACAGGGTCAGATAATTAACAAACTTAGAAAAAGGGCTGGCACTAGTCATATAAGAAAAGGATTGATCTTCTATCCCAATCTGGGAATATTTTTTTGATGCTTGAGATAATATTTCAACCATAGCACCCTGTGAGATTTCTTTTGAATCCCCCTCTGCGTTACTAAAAATAGCGGCTATGTCATCAGGACTGACATTCGCGGAAACTTTCGTCAGATCGTCGTGAAGCTTCTTTCTTTTCATAAGTCCTGACTTGAGAACCAATTTAAAATTAATAATACGATCATGCTTGATTCTTACATCCGGATAGAAAATTATTTTCCCCGCACTAGAGAACTCATCAGCTCTATTCACTATCTCTTCTAAAAGTGCGTCATTCTCAATAAAGACCATCTTGGTATTCAAACTATTCGCAGTCTCTATTATCTTATCTAAATCTTCATTCTGTGAGAGAGGTACGATAATACCGCCAAGATGAAAAATAGCGATTTCTGTTGCGATTGCATCAAGACTGTTAGAGGAGGCTATTAATGCCCTGTCTCCCGTGTTAAAACCAGCGTCCAAAAGAAAACTTGCGATATTTTTTACTTCCCTATCGAAGTCAAGCCATGTAATCTGTTTCCAGCTCCAGCCGTCTCTGCGTTGAAAGAGGAGTCTTGTGCCGTGTTCTTTTACTTTGTTTATAACTAGCTCTGGGATAGTTCTTTCACTCATATGAATTCCTTATTGATATAGATTAGAATATTTATTATAAATTCCATGTAAAATATACAATAAAACTGATAATTTAAAACCATGAAACACGTAGAAAAATTAAAACCCTTCCCAAGCGAGCTTCTGGATTTTACCAGAGAAGTAGTTGTGGAGCTAAGAAAAGCAGGGCACAAAGCGTTTTGCGTTGGCGGATGCGCTAGAGATACTCTACTTGGGATAGAGCCAAAAGAATATGATATTACTACCAGCGCCACACCTGAGGAAGTATCTGAGATATTTCCTCATACCGTACCTATTGGAGTTAGCTTCGGCGTTATCCTGGTAATCACAGGGAAATATCAATTTGAGGTAGCGACTTTTAGAAAAGACCAGAGCTACACGGACGGGAGACATCCGGACAAGGTTATATATAGCTCTGAGGAGCAAGAAGACGTCCGGAGACGCGACTTTACGATAAACGGCATGCTCTATGACCCTATCGAAGAAGAAGTGATTGATTACGTAGACGGAATCAGAGATATAAAGAGCAAAATTGTTCAGACTATCGGTGACCCATATGAGCGGTTTAATGAAGATAAGCTCAGAATGATGAGGGCAATTAGATTTAGCTCTAGATACAATTTTGAGCTCAATCTAGACACATTTCTAGCTATAGAGAAACTAGCTGCCGACATTACACAGGTTAGCAGTGAGAGAATTAGAGACGAGATCACTAAAATCATAACCCAGAGCAATCCCGGGCATGGTCTTAATATGCTCTCTGTTAGCGGCCTGCTTAAGTATATTCTCCCTGATGTTGAAATCATGACTGGTGTGGAGCAGCCTCCGGAATTTCATCCGGAGGGGGATGTCTTTATCCACACCTGTCTTGTGCTGGATAAGTTGCACAAGAACCAAGCTGGAGTTGTATCTCCAGAGCTTGCTATTGGAGCCCTGTTACACGATGTTGGAAAACCTCCGACTTTTTCTGTTTCAGACAGGATTAGATTTAATGGACACGACAAACTTGGAGCTGATATGTCCAAGAAAATATGCCGTGAGCTCAAATTTTCGAACAAACAAATAGAAGTTATCTATGCTCTTATAAGAGACCATCTAAAATTTAAAGATGTATTCAACATGAAAAAAAGCACACTGAAACGCTTTATTGGTATGCCACATTTTGAAGAGCACATGGCGCTTCACCTTGCTGATTGCCAAGCGAGTCATGGATTAACAGCTGCTTATGATTTCGTTATGGAAAAATATAACGATTTTGAAGAGGAAGAGATAAAACCAGCTCCTCTCATAAGCGGTAGAGAGCTAATTGAAATGGGTTATAAACCGGGGCCGCTATTTTCTGACATACTCAACTTCGTAGAGGAAGCACAGCTAGAAGGAGAGATCACGAATACGCAAGAGGCCATAGAAGCAGTATTAGAAAACTATCCGTCAGATAAATATATCAATTAAAACTATACACCCCTCTATACACAATCTATTTTAAGATCAGCAATAGCCAGAATGAAATAGTTCTAATCTCTGGGGAAAAAATGGTAAGAACTGAAATGGGGGAGGGTCTTTAAAGACCCTCCCCCAGGCAGTAGTTGTTATATTTTTCCTTGTAGCAAGAATGCTATGAGAAGAGCATAAATAACGAGTGACTCGATAAGAGCAAGACCAATAATCATTGGTGTAAGAATCTTCGAGCTCGCACCAGGATTTCTAGCAATACCACTTAAAGCAGCGGCAGTTGCTCGTCCCTGACCCAATCCAGCCACACCAGCAGCTATTCCAATTCCAAGTCCAGCACCTAGTGCTAGCCCTAGTTTTGTTAATTCACCACCGCCCTCAGCAGCGTGTGCTGATTCCGGAACAAAAGCTGCAATCATAGCAACTCCTAATATCGAGAGTAATGATAACGCCTTTTTCATTTGTCTACCTCCTTTTCGTTGAGTAAGTCGTTTTTTTTGATAACTTTATATTCTTAATTTTATTCAATATCCGTATCATGCACAGTTGCAAGCGAAATATAAATAGCAGATAGAACTGTAAAAATAAACGCTTGCAGTATAGACACAAAAAGTCCAAGTCCTACAAATATTGCAGGAATTATGTAATGAACGAGATTGGTAAATACACCAAGTACCATATGGTCACCCGTTATGTTCATGAATAACCTGAGAGAAAGCGATACCGGGCGCACAAAATGGCTAATCATCTCAATTACAAACATTAGCGGTGCCAAAAAGATAACGGGGCCTGCAAAATGTTTAAGATATGCCATACCGTTTTCTTTAAAGCCATAGTAGTTATACATTACAAAAATCACGATACCGCATGCTACCGGCACATTAAAATTGCCGGTTGGTGGAAGAAACCCGGGAACTATTCCTAAAAGATTTGCAAACATTATAAAGAAGAACGATCCGCCTAAGAGAGGAAAATATAGTTTTGCTTTTTCCCTAGAACCAAGCATGTTAGTAAATAGATCAAAGAGAAAATCAATTGTTAGAATTTCAAAGATTGTTCTTATAGAAAACTTATCGTCAGGTAAGACTGAGTCATCACTAGAAAGAGCCTTTTTAATTTTCAATCCAGCCAAAGCCAGTAGAATAAGAACCAAAATTGATCCTAGAATATAGTCATATTTATCTAAACCCAGTAGTGTAAACCAACTAAAGTGATCCATTTGTACTCCTTCTTAGGTTTTCTCCGATTATAACGATTACAACACCGGTAACTCCGATGAAGAATCCATAGATATTAATCTCAGTGAATATAAAAATAGTTGCAACAACACCAATTAGAACCGCCATTTTGATAATAAAAGCAAATATACCAAATCTCACTGAGGAAGAATTTGAGACAAGCGCATTGACTACGAATCTAATCGCAACAAAATTTGCAGTAAATAATACCCCCCCTGCAGCAACACCCAAAGCGAGTTGCCGAGAGCCGAGTAGATAGTTAATCACAACTAATATTGCGGTAACTATTAAGCTATATATTTCTACTTTACCGACTGACGCTATGTTAATTAGACTTATTGCCTTTTGTGTCATCAAACCTTTTTATCATCCTAATAAGTAAACTAAAACCTGTTATAACTCCTGCTACAAGACCCAGCATTGTAAACCAGGGTGTTTTTGTTTGGAGCCACTTGTCTACATACTCACCCAAAATTATCCCAGCTATGACTGAGAACCCAAGTTCAAACCCTACGACTAAAAATACCATCCATCTGTATTTTCTTTTCTGTTTAAATTTAATACCTCTTTATTTGATCCTACTCTCACTTACTAAAGGTCTTTAAGACTCTTATATAAAGCATTAAGCGTTTTGTCCACATCCTTTTCAGTATGAGACAGTGAAAGAAAAACAGCCTCAAATTGAGAAGGCGGGAACATAATACCAGTACTTAGCAAATTTTCAAAAAATTTTGAATATTTTTTTGTATCAGACGCTAAAGCAGTCTTATAATCATGAGGTGCAGGCTCTGTAAAAAACATTGTAAACATTGATTCTAATGAGTTTATGCTAGCTTTAATTTCAAGTTTTCTAATAATATCCTCAAGACCTCCAACAAGGCTATTTGTCAGGTCTCTAAGTTTTGTATAGTTTGAGTTTTTATTGAGTTTATCAAGTGTGGCTAACCCAGCAGCCATTGCAAGAGGATTGCCTGAAAGAGTACCGGCTTGATACATTGGACCAAGTGGAGCTACTATACTCATTATCTTCCTACTTGCTCCGAATGCTCCCACAGGAAGCCCACCGCCTATAATTTTGCCGAGACAGGTTATATCCGGAATCACGCCGAAATATTTTTGCGCGCCGCCCATAGACAATCTGAATCCAGTAATAACCTCATCAAAGATAAGAAGTGCCCCATTTTTCTTAGTAATTTTTCTTAAGTTTTCCAAGAAATCTTTTTGTGGCGGTATTACACCCATATTGGCGGCTACGGGTTCTAGAATAACTGTAGCAATCTTATCGCCGTATTTTTTAAAAAGTTTTTCTACTGATTCAATATCATTATATTTGGCTAAAAGGGTTTTATCCGTAAATGATTTTGGAACCCCAGGACTGCTAGGTGTGCCAAATGTTGTTGCTCCAGAACCAGCTTGGACTAGCAGGTAATCCGCATGCCCATGATAACAACCTTCAAATTTTACAATATAATCCCTATTGGTATACGCCCTTGCAAGACGCACAGCGCTCATAGTAGCCTCTGTGCCCGAATTGGTCATTCTGACCATATCTATCCCTGGAAAGGATTTAACGATTAGTTTTGCCATTACTACTTCATCTGCGCAAGGCGCTCCGTAACTGGTTCCCCTCTCTGCAGCTTGTTTAATTGCTCTTACCACATCAACGTCTGAATGACCTAAAATAAGAGGTCCCCATGAAGACATATAGTCTATGTACTTATTGCCGTCCTCATCATATGTATATGCGCCCTTAGCTTTGGATATAAAGACAGGAGATCCACCAACAGCATTAAAAGACCTGACAGGGCTGTTTACGCCCCCAGGCATTAAGCCTTGGGCGATTTTATATAATTTTTTTGATTTAGTAAATTGGGCTTTCATTTGTATATTTCGACCGGGACTATTAAAGACTAGGAGTAGTTAACATAAACCAAATTGAGGTGTCAAGTATATATGCCAAAAAGCTCAACAACAGGAAATTAAGCTATAAAAAAGGGGAGAAACTATAAATAGTTTCTCCCCATTATTTCTATACTCATCAATCTATTCAGAATAGATAAGATGAGATAATTCTCATATTTAATAGACTAAGTTTATCTTATTTAGCGTAGCTAAAGATAAGCCTTGCGCCTACTTTTGCAGTTGGTGATGTAGCTATGAAGTGAGCCCTTCTGTTAAGCTGATAGGCTTCTTCAGTAGTTCCAGCGCCAAACTGAGTTGTTTCTCCACCGCTTGCAGTTGTGATCCTTGAAGGATCAATACCAAGATTTACCAAGACCGCTTTTGTTGCGTCGGCTCTTCTCTGAGCGAGCTGCAAGTTGTATGCAGGTGTACCCCTGATGTCTGCATAACCTTCGATAAGAACAGTTACGTTAGAGTCCACCTTAAGAATTTCAGCATTTTCTCCCAATACAGCTTCTGCATCCATTCTGATATCAGACCTATCAAAATCAAAGAAGATATCATTCAGATCAGAAGTAGCTATTGGTGGTGCTGGTGGTGGTGGTGGTGGTGCTGAACATTTTAGCTTAGCTTCATCAGCTTTCGCTTTAGCGTCGATTAGCATCCTACGTGCTTCGAGCTCACTGCAAAATTCTCCAGCAAGGGCTTTACCTTTGGCTAGTGCTGAATTAGCTGCTGCTAATTCTGCTTCACCACATGGAGCTCCACAATAATCTCCTGTTGTTGGATCATCACCGCAAACTCTCTGCTTGCATTGTTCACATGTTGCTGTAGCATCAGCAACCGCTGAATCAGCAGCAGCTAGCTCTTGCGTCGGCGGGGGTGTCGCACAGCTTGCTAGATATAGCAATGCAACAACTAAAAATGGGATGCTTAAAAAAAGCATTTGTTTATCCCTTTTCATTCTACTGCACCTCCTTTAAGAGTTTTTTGAGTACCTAATGAGTACATAATAATAAACCTTTTAGCCATTAACTGCAAGCTCTCTTATTTTTTCTTTTGCTGTACTAGCTTCTTCAGACTTTGGATACTTGTCAATTAGAGTCTGAAAAAACAGTTTTGCTTCCTCTTCTCTACCTATTTCTATTAAGGAAAATCCTTGTTTTAAATAGGATAGAGGCACCCTATCATCCTTAGGGTAGCTATCAATAAATTTTTGATATTCCAGTATCGCTTCTTCAAATTCTCCTTGTCTATAATATGATTCAGCTATCCAGTATGTTGCATCACTGGCTTTAGAAGAATCAGGATATTTAGATAAGAACAATTTAAACTGCTCTCTAGAGCCACCATAATTCCCTTCACTAAGATCAGTATAACCTTGATTGAAAACATAATCTTCAGTTTCAACATCTATAGTTTGTTCGTCTAGAGACGGTAGCGCAGAACCACCTTCAGAGCCAACTGCGGGAGCACCGGGCAAACCTAAATTTCCTTGATTCACCTTAGTATCCAAACTTGAATATGATCTGTTCAGCCCTTTAACCTGTTCCTCTAACTGATTAACCTGCTGTTGTAGTTGAGCATTATTGCCACCACTAACACCAGTACCCTGTAGAGATTGAACTTGTTGAGATAAACGTTCCATTTTAGCCTCAAGCCTAGTCTGCCTGGCATACACACTACTAACATCACCTTGTGTAGCCACACAACCTAGGGACAGAGAACTTATACCTGCCAACAATAAAATTGTAATAAATTTAATTCTCATCAATTATTTCCTAAAACGCAGGGACGAAATGAGCTCTTCTATTTTGTTGGTAATCATATTCTGAAGCACCAAACGCAAATTGCTCTGTTTCTCCCTTACTCACCGCCTGAACTTTAGAAGGAGAGACTCCTAGTCCAACCAGATAATTTTTTGTTGATTCCGCTCTTCTTTGACCAAGAGCCAAGTTATACTCTTCTGTACCGCGGACATCACAATAACCTTCAATAACGACTACCTGAAATTTGCCGCCGCTATTATTAATAATACTCGCATTCTGATTAAGGACAGGCCTTGATTCAGAGTTTATTGACTGACCGTCGTAATTAAAGAATATATCTACCATTCCGAAACTTGATCCAGACGGCGATAGAGACCCTAAAGTCTCTTCAACCGAGTCTATGTCTATAGACTCAACGTATGCTTGGTTTTTAGCTTTTCCTTGAGCTTCGATAGCTTTAAACCTTGCTTCTTCCAAAAGCTTGCGGGCACCGTTTTTATCACCTGCTGCTAACATTTCTCTAGCCTGTTCTATTAATTCCTCTGCCGCCTGGTACTCTGGCGTTCCCTCTGCTCCGGCATCTCTGGCCGCTTGTAAGGCAGCTTCTGCATCAGCCATTTCCTTATCTACATTAGGGCCACAAGCGAATGCAAACAATACAACAAATACCATAGAAAACCCTAAGGTAATGAACTTTGCCTTACTCATTTTGCTCCTCCTACTGATTTAAATATTATACCCCAGATAATTACATTATTTTACTTGCTAAGTCAAGACATTTTAATCCCGTACGAAGCAAACAAGATGCAAATAATTATAAGGATCGAAATTAGTTATAACATATTCTACTGTGAAAACCTAGCTTATAATGTTATTATATAAATTGAATAAAGTTAATGGGTTTAATTATATGAAAAAACTGTATTTTTTTCCTCTTTATTTATCTCTTAGCCTACTGTTTCTCTCTCAGATAGGAAATCCTGCAATTTCAGCAAATTTATTCGGAGATGATGAAATAATGTCCATGACTCCGGCTAATAGTTCAGTCTTTATCGACTTAAGAGATCAAAATAAAGCGGACATTCGCTTTAGAAAAGAATTAAACGATAAATCTTTAGATGATTTCAGGGATTTTCTGCGCGATTCGAGAAATATGTATTTTGCAATATGGCTCCTACGTATAGCTCAGGTTAACACTCTCGACATAAGCAATAAGGACCAACAAACTTTAGTTAATCCTCTTAGATGGTGGAGAAATTTTTTTGGATTTCAGAACAAAAGCAGAAAAAGGGGCGACTTTGAACTAAATGACGGTGATAGTTTTAAAACAAACTGGGTGATTCATCCGGCTTTTGGCGCTTATACATACTTATACTATAGAGCTAAAGGCTATAATCTCTATACATCAGCTTTTGGATCATTTACGCAGAGTCTATTATTTGAATACACAATTGAAGGAGTAGCGCAGTCTCCTTCAATCCACGATCTCATAGTAACTCCCGCAGTAGGAGTTCCCATTGGTATTATATTAGAAGAAACATCAGATTGGCTGATTGAAAGAAATAACGGCTTCTTAAACGCTATGGGGTATATTGTAAATCCTATGAGAATCATCGTGCCGGAAAGAGACAAGGTTAATGTTGGCCCTCTAATTTCTGGCCAGGTGGTAATAGGCTTTCAATGGTAAAAGTGCGCAGCTTAATTTTACAGATTTAGGTATTTACACTATCTCAATTCAAAATGAGGTTTTAATTTTATGAGCAAAGAAGCAGGATCTGCTGTAGCGGGGGCATTTTGGACTAATTCACCGGTAATTGCTATAACCAGCTCATGGGAAGGAAAAGTTAACGGTCAAATTGCTGTTACAGCGGTCACGTCTTCTATTGTGCATGAAATCCCCAGACTTTTGGTTGGAATATGGAAGGCCAATTATACGCACGAATTCATAACTAAAAGCAAAGCCTTCACTGTACATCTTCTAAGAAGAGATCAAATTAAACTAGTTAAAAACTTTGGTTTTTATACCGGACGAGAAAGAGAGAAATTTGAGAACATAGATTATAAAAAAGGTGTTACAGGGAGCCCCGTGCTATTAGACGCTCATTCTTATGCTGAGTGCAGGGTCCTAAACGCAATGGACGGAGGCGATATGACGGCATTTCTAGTAAGCGTTGAGGATGGGGAGATTTATGACGCGGGCCCGTGGATGACTCTGAATGATTTTTATACAGATGCGCCGCCTGAATGGATCGCCGAGTATGGCGAGAAACTCTCTCGCTCAGTTTCTTTATCAATCGAAAACATTCACAATATTAACCACAAACCTTGGCAACCTTAGTTGCTTTCCTGTGATCTAGGCTCTGGAACAATTACCAAACTGAGCAGCTTATAGTTTCTAATAACAACTAAGCTTGTCGGAATACCGGGCTTTGAGTCTCCTAGCGCATATACGTAGTCATAAATATTTTTAATAGAGACACCGTTAAACTGAACGATGGTGTCATCATCTAAAAGACCAGCTTTTTGAGCCGGGCTTCCTTCCCTTACTCCCATCAGCTTTACACCTTCAATCTGATTTGAATAATCTGGAATCGTGCCTAGATAGACATTAAATTTAGAAGACACTTTTTTTGGTTCTTCCACATTAGAAAAGGCAACTCTATGCTGCTGTGAATCTAAGTCCACAATAATATCAGCCATAAGAGAAAGCACTTTTTGTTGCCCTTTAGAATTTATCTTTTCCCAATCATCACCCGGGGTATGATAATCATCATGAAGACCTGTGAAGAAATGCAGTACCGGAATCTTTTTTGCAAAAAATACGGATTGATCGCTCGGAGCAAACCCTGAGTTGTTTAAACTAATTTCAAAATTGTAATCGGAATTCGAATCGTTTATTAGACCTCCCCACTCAGGAGAAGAACCTACTCCAAATATTGTAAGCTTGTCCTCATCTAACCTGCCGATCATATCCATGTTTATCATTGCGACTGTTTTATCGAGCGGCACTTTAGGATTATCTACATAATAGGATGCTCCTATCAATCCTAATTCTTCAGCAGAGAAAGCTATAAAGACTAAGCTTCTTTTTAAAGACTCTTTTCTACAAGAAAAGAACTCCGCAAGCTCTATTACCCCGGCTACCCCTGAGGCATTATCATCAGCGCCGTTATGAATGCTGTTATTGGGATCATCAGATCTCGAGTTTCTCTCTCCTAAACCGATATGGTCATAATGTGCTCCAATGACAATGAACTCATTCTTTAAAATAGGATCTGATCCTTCGATTAGGCCAATTACATTAGAGCTTTCACCTTGCTCTTCTATAACTTCAGATTTAATTTTTGCTCTCGTGTTTGCAAATATAAAAGAAGAATTTTCCTTCTTTGCTAGATTTTCTTCTAAATTTTTCAAAGTTTTTCCGGTTTTTAATAAAAGCTCCTCTGCTTTATTTCTCCTCATTATCAATGATTGAATCCCTGAGTCAGAGTATGAAAAGTCAATTCCAATAGAAGTTAGATCTTGCTCCTCTTCCTGGGAATAAGGAGTAACAAAGATTATAGCCTTGGCACCCTTTTCTCTCGCATTCAAAGCCTTGTATCTAAGCGCTGCAAAATTATAAAACGGGCTCTGTGCATCGTACCCCTCTGGCGTGTAGCGCAAAACTAAAACAACTTTATCTCTAACATCAAGCCCTTGGTAATCATCATACTCAAGCTCCGGGGCACTAATTCCGTAACCTGCAAACACTAATTTCCCATCAACTTCACCACTGCTCGAGAAGCTGAGAGTATTAAAGTCCTTTCCCGATTTAAATACTGTTTTTGTTTTGTCGGATACAATCTCTAAGCTATTATAGACCCCTAGCTCAACACCTTTGGTAAAAGAAAATTTTTGATAGTACGAGTCATTATCTCCTAATGCCTTAAGTCCTGCATTTTTGAATTGTGAAGAGATATATTTGGCGGCCATCTCAGCTCCGGGGGTTCCTGACATCCTGCCCTTAAGATCATCTGAAGCTAGGTAGCGAATATGTGAAATTATTTCCTCTGCCGAAACAAGCTCATTTTCGCAATTGGGATTGGACAAGGCCACTTGAATTGGAGAAAACATCAAAACAGCTATAAACGATAAAAGCAATCTGGTATTCATAAATAAATAAGTTACCACAAGATATTCAATGCAAATCCGAATTTAACAAATATTAAATAGGAATCTAAAACCGGATAAAGAACATTCAGAAATCAGAGCTGTGTTAACTTCACTGATATTATTTTGCAAATAAAGAAAACTTATACATGGTTTAAATACCGTTTGCACAGAGGATTAAACCATGTAAGACTTATTTCTAACTTATTTTAGATGGAGAGAGAATGTACCCTACACTTTTCACAGTTGGAGATATATATGTCTCCTCTTTTTCTGTTATGGTCCTTATAGCATTTCTAGTAGGATACTTTGTAGCAGAAGTGGAGCTAAAAAGAAAGGGCCTAAACAGCAACCTTGCCGATCTCTTATTAATTGCATGTGTAATAGGAGGATTAGGAGGAGCAAAAATACTCTTCCTATATCAAAATGTAGGTTTCTCTGATTTCATTTCAGACCCGGTTAGATACCTGGCTTCCGGTTTTACATTCTTTGGCGGCTTTATAGGAGTACTGATTTTAATCTGGTTTGTCACCCAAATGAAAAGAGTGAGTTATTTGAAAGTAACGGACTCTCTGACGCCGGGAATAATACTCGCATACGCTGTGGGAAGAATCGGATGTTTCCTGGTAGGTGACGATTACGGAACACCAAGCACCTTACCATGGGCGATCTCTTTCCCAAACGGCTCGCCTCCAACTTACTTAACCGTGCACCCGACTCAAATTTACGATACTATTTCAATGGCAATATTTTTTATTATTCTTTGGAAAATACGCAAAAAAGATTTCCCCATAGGATGGATGACAGCGGTTGCGCTGATGGTCTTAGGGGTGCAGAGATTCTTTATAGAGTTTATAAGAAGTACAACACCTAGTTTTGTCCCCGGTCTTTCCCAGGCCCAGATAATCTCCATAATACTCGTAGTTGTAGGAGGAGTAATGCTCTACAAGGTTGGTCAAAACGAGGGGAAAGGGAAAGAGCCTCGAGTCTACCGAGGAGAGAGATAATGCATATAGTTATAATTGGAGCAGGACAAGTTGGATCATTTATCGCACGAAACCTTTGCATTGAACATGACATAATCGTCATCGAAAATGATCAAGAAACAGCAGAAAGACTGAGGGAATCCTATGATGTCATAGTTATGCAGGGCGATGGGGAAGATATATCGGTTCTCAAAGAAGCTCAAATAGAAAAAGCTGCTATACTACTCGCCGTTTCAGGGGATGACAGGACCAATATAATGGCTTCCACCTATTCTGCTACACTTGGAGTACCAAAAATCATTGTAAGGGTTAGAAATCCGAACTTTTTAGAATATCCCAAACTTATCAAGAATGTTGATATCTCAGTAGTTCACCCCTGGGAAATAATTTCAGAAAAGATCGCTAGTTTAATCGGCTCTCCTTTTGCATGGAAGACTGAGACTCTGGCTATGGGCAAGATAAAGATGTTCAAGTTAAAGGTTGAAGACAATACTCCAATTGTCGGTATTACCCTAGCTGAGCTTGGCACTCCTAAAGCCTGGATTTTTGTAGCAGTCTCCAGGAATGGGCAAATATCAATACCCACAGGTGAGACCAAGATCCAAACTGGCGATTATGTATTCGCTCTTGGTGTACCTGAGATACTTGGAAAACTTAAAGAACTATTCGGAGTTCATGAACAAGAGATTAAATCTGCTGTTGTTGTAGGAGGAGGCAGACTTGGAAGAGGAGCAGCAAGACTGCTTGCTAAGAACAACATATCAACCAAGCTCATAGAGAGTAACCCCGAAAGAGCTAGAAAAGCCGCAGAAGACCTAGACAATGTTTTAGTTTTTAAAGGAGACGCTACGGACACCGACACTCTTAAAGAGGCGGGAATTGAATCCGCTGATTACTTCATGGCGCTTACAGGTGATGATGAAAATAACGTGCTAAGCGCTCTTCTAGCTCGAAACCTTGGAGCAAAAAGAACAGCGGTGCTTTATACCAAGCCTGATTATATTGATGTTATTGAAGCAATAGGAGTAGACCGCGCTATAAGCGTAAGGCTCTCGGTCGCAAATGAAATATTAAGCTTGCTCCATATGCATGGAGTTGCACATGTGGCGCTTGTTGAAGAGGGAAGGGCTGAGGTTCTTGAATTTGATATAAAACCTGAAACCAAGATAATAGGAACGCCGCTTAAAGATGTTGATTTCCCCGAGGGATCGATCGTTGGAATTGTTCTTCGTGGCGAAGAAGTCATAATTCCAAGGGGCAACTACATTGCAGCACTTGGAGATAGAGTTATTATTTTCACTCTCCCGGAGGCTGTAAGAAAAGTTGAGAGGATACTTGGGCAATAAACTTCACACCTAATGTTCTGGAGAAAATAGATTTCTCATAAAACTAAGGCTGTTAAATCTTTTTACTTTAGATATGTTATGGTAATATTCTGAGCGTCAAAAACAGTAATTAATAATCCAAATAAGAAGTCCGGAATCATTTTCAATCACAAAAAAAGATGAAAGTAATATTTGATCCAGAAGAACCGATACAAAATTCTACATCTGCGACAATTGGAAACTTTGACGGTGTTCATATCGGACACAAGAAGATTCTAAGCGCCGTTAAACAAGAGGCAAAACAACAGGGGTTAAGTTCGTGTGTAATCACCTTCCACCCTCATCCTCAGAAAGTTCTTCAAAATATTGATATCCCGCTTTTAGTTCCAATAAGAGAAAGATTAAAATTATTGGAAGATCAAGGCATTGATGTAGTAGCCTGCTACACATTTACTAAAGACATAGCAAAGATTTCGGCTCAAGATTTTGTAACAGATATTCTTGTTGGCAAGCTAAACCTTAAACATTTGATAGTCGGCCCAGATTTTTCATTTGGTAGAAAGAGAGAGGGCAACTTATCCCTTCTAAATAAGATGGGAGCTGAATATGGGTTTGATACAGAGGTTGTTGAAACGGCCTTATATGAGGGCGAAATAGTTAGCAGTACTTCTATTAGAAATCTCGTTAGAGAAGGCAATCTTCTAAAAGCAAGAAATTTTCTGGGTTACAACTTTTATATTGAAGGTCAAGTTAAGGAAGGCGAAAGAAGGGGTAGGCAGATTGGATTTCCCACAGCTAATCTGGATACGGATTGGGATATTCTGCCAAAAGTGGGCGTATACGCTACACTGGCAAATGTGGATGGAACGAAACACCAAAGTATTACAAACATTGGTTATAGACCTACATTTGGACATAACGGACTTTTGATAGAAACCCATATCTTCGATTTTGATGAAGATATATATAAGAAAAGAATAAAGGTTGAGTTTGTGGACAGGGTTAGGGATGAGCAGAAGTTTAATGGCCCTGAAGCGCTGGTTGAGCAAATAAAAAGGGATGTTGAAAGAGTTAAAGAAATTCT
>Ga0307376_10001654_pt1 | contig 23427 bp, 33 predicted proteins | sample TR2MG_FD_202536 | JGI IMG/M metagenome (GOLD analysis project Ga0307376, IMG submission 202536) | Soil microbial communities from Risofladan, Vaasa, Finland - TR-2 | ecosystem: Environmental > Terrestrial > Soil > Coastal area > Acid sulfate soil | place: Finland: Risofladan, Vaasa | collected...
ATTTAGTGACAGTTGCACATTATCATTACGATAGGCTATGGTATAATAAATTCTTTAAGAGAGTCCCCGCAGTCCTTATGTTCATTAACGTGTATATAGTTGAAGACTCCTGAGTACTATACTTCCTCAAGAGTCTTCTGTTAATATGGAATTCTTAACAATATATATATTCGCATAACTTTAATAACCTGTAGGATTCTCTTCAGTTCTTTCGTGAAGGTTAGCAACATTAACATATATTGTAAACATATTCAATTCTAATCTCCTCATTACCTTTGTGCTAAAGTACTTAAGCATATCTGTATCATAAGGTCTACCTAATTTCTGATCTTGGCTTCTAAAGTTTGCTGTAACAATAAGATTATTATTATCTATTTGGAATTGTATTGAGATAAGACAGGCATTGTTAACATTATTGTTGCATACAATGAGTGCCTGCCTTGAGTACTCATCCTTTTTTAATTTTCTAATTACATCAGGTAATCTACTCATTACACGATAATAATAACAGGTCTCATCTACATATTCATTATACTTAGTAAAGTGAAACCAGTCTACTGTATCATAATGAATTGTGTATTGATAATTAAATATTCTTTCCATAACATTCTTTATTTTATAGGGATATTTGTAACTGTTTATAATGTATCTTTAAATGATTAAAAGATAAATACTTATGTCAAATAATACCACATATAGGGGTAATAGATCAATTAGATATAGTATAATTAATTAAATTAAATAAAGAAAACCTTTCGCTTAAACTCTTTTCGATATCCCTTCGAATTCCCTCGACGAAATACAAACTATCGTGAACAGACAAACATCCTTCATCTACATATTGATTACAAACATTTATAAATATATCTGACTCTAACTTTTGAAGTGTCAACCAGATTTCTTCATTCCTTTTCTTTTCTTTTATTAATTCATAAACATCAGGAAAATAATCCTGCATTAATAATTGAGCACTATTAGTTCCTCTATTATCTTTATATAAATAAGAGAAGAATAACTTCTTAACAAAGATCCTTGACTCTTCTTTAGAATGATATTCAAACCCTCCCCACTTTTCTATTAACCAATCATATAAATCTTGTTGAGTAACTAAATCATAAAAACGTTTTACTTCTCTATTATCAGGATTCTCTTTTAATAATATAGAAGATAATAGATAAGGTTGAGAAGATTTAAGATCAATATGTAATAGAGACTCTCCTTTATATGTACAGAATTCTCTTAATTCTTTCTTCATTATATTAAATGATGTAAAGATTCTTCCTGTTCTTATATCACTTTTAACTATGATCCTATCTTTATTATAGATAGTTGATATCTCTCTTACAGTTCTAAGAAACCTTTCACCTGTGTATTGTCTTGCAAATTGTTCTGCTTTAACTAAATCAATATCTAAATCAGATATAGTATTATAATGTTGTAATAGAATAGGATCAGAAGGGAGAGTATAATTCTTATTAATAATATTATAAGTCTTTTCTGATATTTCACAGAATTGAAATTCTATTTCTTTATCTATAAGTTTAGAGATAAACTCTTGAGTATACCCATATGATTTACAATAGTTGTTTCCTTGATAATTAGAATAAGATGTAGAGGTTATTATACTTTTAGACTCACATATTTTAACTAATTCAACAAATTTCCATTTTTGTTTTCCATTAGGTCCATAAGTACCAAACCATTTTCTTATATCACGAGGAAGTTCAATTAAATTATTTTCAGAGGAATGTTTTTCTAATAGATAAAATAGATGTAAGAAATCCTCTCTTTTTAAAGAATCAGAATAATAATCCTTTAATAATTCATCTATTAAAGTGATAAAACTTTGTGTAAAGTATAAACCATATTTCATATAGGTATTTTTTTTCATTAGTGAAACAGTTATTTTAAAGTCTTCTACTCCAGTATTTCAATTGCTGTTTCACGACCAATCTCCATACTGAAGCTTTAGACTTATTCCTTTTAATCATAAACCCTCCTTTAGTCTCTTCCGTGCAAAAAGATTCTAAAGGAGGGGGTTTTCTGAAACAATTAACAAACTATCTTTATATCGCACGGAATATATTTTCTTTTTATATATATCTCTGTCTTTCAAGAAAAAAAGTGCAGTTAATGTAAGAGTTAATCATATCTTGTATGAATTTTAGTAGGTATATTCATTTTAATTTTATCATCATAAAAATTACCTTTTATAATTACTTCAAGAGTTTTACTTGTATTATTAAATGTAGATAAGATTGCTTTTCTTCTTTCTTCATCTCTTTTATTATAATTATATCCTATATTATTCATTTTATTTAATATTATTTATTTTTTCAGTACATATAACTTTATGTTCTTTTTCATATTTTCTTATTTCTGAAGGTGTAGCATTACATATTTCTAATTTATAGATAACTAATTCATCTAATGTATATCTACAATCCCAACAAAATTTAGGTTCAGGATCTTCTTTAACACAACCTAACAATAGTAGTGTAATTCCAATTAACAATAATAATTTTTTCATAGTGTTATATTTTTTTAGTTAAAAATTCCATTTTCTATTAACAGGATGAAATGTATGTTGTTTTACATATTCACCTCTAAGATGTTGATCATATGTCTTTTTTCCGTGGTGTTTTTTACAAAGAGGTTGAAGATTTGTGAAATCTATACACCTTTCAGGAGCATCTACTAAATCAATTATATGATCAACATCAACTGCTACTGTATAAATATCTTCTTTTAGGCATTCAACACAATAAGGTTGATGAAATAAAACAATTCTTCTAATAGAATACCATTCTGGTGTATTGTAAAATCTTTTTCTTCCATATTGAGATTTAAGATTGATATATTTAATTCCTTTTTTATAATCCTTTTTAATTGGCATTTTTATATACGTTATATTTTTTACATAAATCTTTATAGGCAGTTTCACATTCGTATAATCTTTTTCTATAATAAATTGCTTCGCCTATACAATACAAACCTACTATTGCTATAATAATAATTGCTAATGTTTCCATAGTTTTTATTTATTTTAGTTTACATCTTTAAATTTTTTGTTTCCTCTCTAAATCTTCTTTAAATTGCTTACAATCTAATAGGAGTTTTTCATTTAAATACTTGATCCTTTCGGTACTTTTTTTAATTCCTTCAATTCTTTCATCCATATCTCTCTTACTACCAATCATTAATGGTATATAAGATATAAGACATACTACTATTATTGCTGTTATTAATGTTGCTAATATTTCCATAGTTTTTATTTATTTTAGTTTTACTTTTTAGCTATCCAATCTTCAAGAACTTTAACTACTTTAGTACGTCCATATATAGTTGCATATCGTAAAGCCCATTTATCTTTTGCTTGTACATCTGCTCCAGCATCTAATAAAAGTTTAACTACTTTAGTATGTCCTCCTATACTTGCTACTAATAAAGCAGCATCACCTTCTGCGTGCACATCTGCTCCAGCTTCAAGTAAAATTTTAATTATTTCAGTATATCCAGTATTACTTGCCTCTCGTAAAGGAGCATCATTATCTGCGTGCACATCTGCTCCTGTCTCAAGTAGGGTTTTAACCTGTTCAATATATCCATAATGACAGGCTGCTAATAATAACATTTTTGATAATTTTGTTGTTTTCATAGTTTTATATTTTTTTAGTTTATTGATATTAAACCTCTTAAATCTAAAGAAGGATCATATTGTAACATAATAACTTCTTTAAGAATTTTATCATCTGTTGATAAATAGGTAACTTTATTCATATATTTTTGTATAACTTTTGGTTTGTTAATTTTCCAATCTTTAATTCTGGGTGATAAATCAAATACGATAAAGTCTTTTATACCCTCAACTTTGTTAGGAAAAAAGTTAATGTAATATATTTTATCACTTTTAATCTTTTTTGATTTATTGATTAGTGATACAAGCTTTGAGACTTCGAGTATATAATCATTATAATCATCTATCTTTATATTCCTTACTTTTATTTCTCCAAGAATAGTTTTATCATTTTGTAATGTAATTAAGGTATCATAACAAACTTTTCCTTCTGTCCAAACCACAGTTTTAATTGTGGGTATTAAATCAAATAATTTTGTGCCAAGGAATTTTTCAGTTTTTTCATACTGATTTAAGTTTGCGTTCATCTGACGATACATTATTTTTCATCGTCAAATCATTTGATTTGTTTATTTTATTTGAATATAAAGGATTTATATATTCTCCTCTATATAATACATCTAAATCAACTTGAGGTCTTTTGTTAATTATAGGTTTGTGAGGTGATGATTCAAAATAAATTGTTATATTTCCATCAAGATCACAATCAAGTTCAACATTATCATCTGTGACTTGTCTCATTTTGTTAATAAAATCTTGAAACACATCAAGAATACTACCATCAAGATTAAGAGGTACATTCACTGGCATTCGTCTTTTAAATTTTTTCATATCTTTAACTTTTTTTTAATATATATTAAAGACAAAAAAGATGAAAAGAGCCGATTTTGTAGAAATGAAAAAAGACCCTATTTATGAGTCTTTTAATATGAGATATAAGAATATATTACTGATGGTATAAAAAATGAACCTGTGTCATCTGGTGATCTTCTGAATGACATTATTATCAAATGATAATGTACTCTTTTCTTTACTATATTTCATTACATCAAACCAACCAAAATAAAATTCAGTATAATATCGTTTTGTCCAAGAAGTTAAAAGTACTTTAATAGGTAAAGGATTGTTAAAAGCAAATAACTCAATATATACAACCTTATCTTTATTAAAAGCATTTGTATTTCTAACATAACCTTCCCATTTTTTAGTATATTTCTTTAAGTCCTCAATGTCATAATTATCTACATTATAAATGAGTATTTTGTCAACATACTTTTGAGTATATTCATATTGTGTATCATAATTTGTTTCTTCTTTACCTGCTTTTAATATATCTATAACATTTACATCTTTATATTTCTTAATAAAATCTTGTATTTGTTTTATACTATTTTCATTACTTATTAACTCATTTCTTAAAGTAGTTTGTTCTTTATTAAATTCAACCTCTGAAATATATCCATTTTTATACATATTATTAACTCTCTTTTTCTTAGCATTAATAATACCTACTTCACCTAAAAAATATTCAAGTTGTTTATTTTTCTCTTCAATATTGATTAATTTTTTTTGTTCATCCTTAAAATAACTTTGAGTTTCTACACTTAGACTTTGGTTAAATAGACTTTTATATAAAATATCATCAAGAAATTTACTATCAAATTGTCCTCCATCACATTTAACATTCATTGATTTACTATTACAAAAATAAAATGATGGTTGCCCAGGATAACGAGTTTCAGTTCTTGTTTGATATAAATAACCACAATTCCCACATAGTATTTTTGTTTTAAAAAGATAATGATATTTTGTTCTTGCTCTATAGCCTATTCGATTTTTTAAAATATCTTGTGCTTTATTCCATCTTTCATTGTCAATAATTTGAGGAACTTTTACAATTTCACCTTTGTAATTCCTTTCACCTTTGTAGATAGTATTTCTTAAAATTATATTAATCGAATTATTTTTCCAGAGTATTTTAAAGGAATCTCCATTAGCCATCTCTCTCCTTTTTCCAAACGTTGTATGTCTTGTAGGAATACCTTTACTATTAAGATTTATAGCAATTCTTCTTATTGGAACACCATTAACATAATTATCAAAAATTTCATTAATTATCTTAGATTCCTTTTCATTAATTTGTAAATATCCATCCTTATCAGCACTAAAACCATAAGGTAAAAAACAATATCCTGCTCTTTTACCTTTCATTACTGATGAATACCTTCCTCTTGCCATTCTTCCTAATGTTGTATCTCTTTCCAGTTCAGCAATTGATGATAACAAACTTATAAGAAGTTTATTTGAAGCATCATCAGATAAGGTGTTTAGATTCTCTTTCTTAAAATAAATGTTAATATTCTTTTTAGAAAAGAAATTTATTTCATTAAGAGTTTGTGAAGTGGATCTCCCAAGTCTTGATAATTCCCAGATTAGAATTTGATTTATGTCATTTTTAATAACATATTCTTTCATTTTATCATACTCTACTCTATCGGCATTGGGATCGTAACCAGAAATGCTCTCACCATAGATTGCCTTAACATCAAAATCATTTGCTTTAGCATATCTAAGTAAATCTTCTTTTTGGGTTTCAAAATTTTGTTGAACTGTTGAAACTCTACTGTAAATGACACACTTTTTCATATTTTTATATTTTGAAGTTATGTAAATATAAAAATAAAAATTTACAGTATAATCAAATATCAATTGATTTTATTCAATTGTTTTTTAAATATACTATTAACGTATTCATTTCTAATAAATTAAAAGAGGATTATCATTTTCAAATAATCCTCTTTAGGTACAAATATGTTTAAAATATACCTACTCAATAACATTTTTAACCTTTTTCTTAGGCTTTGGTGGTATATATTTACCATATGTTTTTTCAAGATCTGCTAAGTTACTTTCATACACTTCCAATTTTTGTTGAATATCGGTAATATCCATTCCTAAAGATTCATCTCTTTTTATTTGAGCTTTAGTTTGGTTAACTGATGTATATAATATTTTCATTTTATCTTTATCTTCTTTATCTTTAGAAACAGTCCACTTCTCAGCCCATTTAGCAAGTTTAACAATTTTTTGAGATTGTTTATTAGATTCCCATTGACTTAAAATGTCATTTAAAAATTTTTTAGCTTCTGATAATGTTCTTTCTGCCATAGTTTTAAGTTTTAGTTAAATATAAGTAAAGTTATATTAAAAAAATTTAATTAAACAAATATTTCATTTTTAAAGGAACACTATAATCAGATAATCTTAAATAATCATCAATATGTTCCTTTAATACTAAATAAAAAATATAATATGTTACTTTATTATATACCTTAGGAACAAGAACAGAATCAAATAAAGGAATAAAAGGTATATCACATTTCTTCATTCTTTTCCAAACATCTCTCATAATGTTAACTATTCTTAATCTAATTACAAGAGGAACTATTTTATAGTAGGCTTGTCCTCTTTTAAATGCTGGATGATTTTCGCTTATTTTTAACCTAACATCAGATTTTAAAATTTTAGGTTTAATGTTTGAAGCAAACCCTAAAAAATAATCTATGTCACTTCTTCCACTTTTAATTTGATATAATTTATCATATGCTTTAGGCCATTTCTTTTGAAATTGTTCTATATGATCATATCCAAAAATAGCTGAATAAAAGGTTTTATCATATATTTCATCAAATATGTCATAATCTTTTTCTGATTTAAATAAACTTTTTGAGTATTTACCTTTTCTATAATAACTTGAAAAATCATTCTTTCCTATAGTTTTTAATAATTGATCCGCAAGTACTAAAGGAATACTATCATAAAATCCTACTTCCCAAGGATCTACAATACTTGTATAATGTAAAAGTTCTCTATATTTTGTAAACAAACTTAAATGTTCTCCAGCAAATTTATTATTATCAAATCCAAATCTATTTATATAATAATCTTTTAATGTAGGATCACCGTATTCATCAATTACATTTAATATAATTGGATTATAACTATATCTTTCTCTTACATCTTGAGGTAAATCTATTTTAATATATTTATATATAGAATTGTAATGATTCATATATTGTCCATTTAATAGATGTAGATGCTCATCAATCCACTTTGTTAATAAATCATCATATAAAATTACCTCATATAAATCCAATAACTTTCTATTAACTTTATATAAATGGGCATCTTGTTTTTCTGGTTTTGTAAGTCCAGTAGCAATATAATATTGAGTATTCTTATGTGTTGAAGGTAAAAGATCTATATATTTATTGTCAATTAAGAATTCAATAATTTTATTTTTATATTTGCTTTCTAATCGTTTAATGAATGAAGCTGGAATATAACTTACATCATACCCTCCTCTACTAACTACAAATAAATATCCTATAACACCAACACATAATTTAAAAAACGGATTTTGTATTTCCTTGAAATCCAAGATATTATAGTTTTTGTACTTAATTTTACTCATAAGTACAAATATACTTGATTTTCAATTCTTTACAAATTTTTTCTATTAATATAATATATGGAATTATTTTTTTGAAAAAATCCTGAAAATATGGGGGTTACAGAGTAGTTTCAAAATCCCAAATTTGACCTCTCAGAAGCCCAAATTTTAATTTAAAATAAAAAGATAAGGTTTCCTATAAACAAAAAAATAGGGGCTTAAATTGCCCCTATTTTCATTCTAAAAAATTAAATATTATTTCTCAGAATCTTTTTTCTCCCTTTTTACAGTAGTAGGAAGTTGTTTTTTCATTTCATCAATTTTGCTCCTTAATTCCTTAAGATTATTTGTAATATCCTTAGGAACAGGAATCTTAATTTCATCAAGTCTTTTTTGAATATTGAAGAGTTTGTTGTAATCCCTTTCAGAATTATAAACTTCTCTTCTCATTTGAGTAATGATACCTCTGTTAACTAAATTAAGAACTTTTGCTACTTCTTCTTTTGATGGATTAGTGTCCATCCATTCTTGAATACTCTTTAACGTTTTCATTGCTAATAATTTAAGTGAATAATAGGTTAATTGAATATGATTATTAGTGTAATATTATCAATTAACTATGATTCGAGAACAACGAAAGTGTAGTATTTTACTATATATCAGCTATTTAAATCAATTTCACATAATGAAAATATGTTTTCATTCCTTTCTTTTAAATAATTTATCTAATAATATTTTTATTATATAACCTGTTATAGCACCTATACTTGTTATACATATCATATAAACAATTACTTCCCAATTAGGAAACATAGATAATGTATATATTTGTGAAGTAAATGCTCCACCTGCTCCACCGATTACAGGCAAAACATCAGTAGAAGATAAGGAAGTCAATATTTTAGAAATCATTTTCATAAATTATTTTAATATTTAACACCATTTAATATAGATAATGTATCTTTTACTAATGTGTATATTGATGAATCCAATTGAACTGTAATATCATAAACATAACTACCAACATTTAAAGATGTATCAGTAGAAGAAATATTAAAGATTAATGTTGATGCATCAGAAACAGTTCCTGTATTAGTCATTACAGATGCATCAGAAATATTTTTTCTTACAGTAATATATGAATTATAACCTGTAACATCTAAACCACTTACAATACAAGTTACTCGTTTAGTATTATTTTGATATATTTCAATAGAATTTGCCATTTTATTTTATTTATTTTATATATTCATTCTTTTGAAGAAAAACCTATTAAAGAATCCTTTGCTCTTATAAATGTCATAGCCAATGTAATTAAACTTACATAAGAAATTGTATCTATAGTTTTATCTATAAATGTATAGCTACCTATTCCAAAGATTATTAATCCTATAATAGTTGTTATGTAATTTTTAAAAATTCTATCTATCATAATCCCTATAATGTTTGTAAATAATTATATATTGCTGTTGAATCTGTAACATTATCTTCTACATCTCTACAAACTATTTCTTTTACATAAGCCCAAATATTCCTGGCTGCATTTAAGTCGCCTGATCTTCCTACTGTTAAACCTGCTAATTGAATCATACCTCCTGATGTTATTTTATCACTACCAATTATATTATTTTTATATAATTTTTGTGTTCCATCAGTTACTTTAATAGTTGCTGTATTTTGTTCATTTAATGGAAAAGATACAGAATCTGCATAAGTTGCTCCTGTATAAATCTGATAATCAGGCGTTATGGTTCTGTTTCTAAAAATTAAACTTAGATTATTATAGCCATCCAATAAAGTCCTATTTACCCCCCAAAGAGTAGGTTTAAACACAATATATATTGTGTAAGGTTCTCCATATGTAAATATACTTTGCATATACTCATCAACAGAAAAATATACTCCATCTACAGTGTATAAAGGTTTATAAAGATCATTAGTTTGTACTAAATTATGTCCCGTTGCATTTTTATCATTCCAAGAACCTACAAGATTTGCTCCATCTTTTGTTATAGTAGTCAAATCAGAATAATCATACCAAGCCACTGTATTTGCATCTGTAAGGAGAACATAACCGGGGTCAGGAGTTGATCCAGCTGCAAAAACATCAAATGTTAATCCTACACTTATTTGTGGAGAAACTGAGACACCACCTAATATATTCAATGGAGTAGTAGTTCCTATTATTTTATCATATGTTACATATCCTTTTATCATATAATTATATATCTTAATATTTTGTATAATTTACTACGCCTTCTATTCCCATATTATTCCCCCTTGTCTTTAAATTTCTTATTGTTCTCAAAGGTATAAGAACACCATTTTCTGTTTCATTTGTATATGATGTAACATAACCTAAAGATGGATCAACTGAAACATCAATTGGATATTCAAAAGCTTTCATAGAACATATATTACTTCGTAAATCATATGAATACTCTTGAATAGTAAATGGAATTGAAACATCATCTCTTTGTATATAATAATCATATAAAACAGATAAAGGTTTAGGAACTTCATTTATTAGTAAATCTCCATATAAAGTTAATCTTGTTTTATTTGAATTATTATATTTTCCTTTTAATAACATATATGCTAATGCAGATGTTACAGTTTGATCATCTGGATCCATCCAAGAATAAGTCATAGAATCTGGAGAACTTACATCCAAGTATAAACTATTCTTATAGTTTAAAGAAGAAACATCATATATACTATATGTGTAATCTTCTTTTCTTAAAAAATTATTATCTAATGTACAATCATATTTATTTGGTATTTGTCTGGTATTACCAATTGTAACCTCAAAATCACCGACTATTGGAAAATTTTGATATGTTAATCCTGCACCACCTATATTAACTTTAATAGGCTGAATACCTATAATAAACGTTTGTGTTTTAGGTACACTTGTATGATATATTGATCTTAAATTTATATTTTTGTTTATTTCAAATGTTAATCCAACAAGGTCAGGATCATAGTCCTCATAAAATAAATATTCATTACCATCATTTGCTGCTCTAATAGATGTATCACCATTAGTATCTTGAAAAATCCATCCATTAGGAATAATAGCATCCTTACCTGCTCTTATAGAAAATTGAACCCTACAATTAGTATAGTGATAATTTAAATAATTCCATACAGTAGCTTTATATTTTATATTAAGTGCTTCAGTTGTATTATCAAATGTATCTATGAATTTGTAAAATAATCTAACGTCTTGAATAGCAGCAGGAGGATTTTGAGCCCAATAAATCCAATTTTTAATTTGAGAACTCTTATTATATCCTGATGTTAATACAGTTATTCTATTATTTCCAGTCCAAGTTTTTAATGCTATACTTGAATCATAAGGGTTGTATGAAACATCGATAACAGGCAAATCTGTTAATGTTTTTGCACAATTATTTATTATTAGAGATGGTTGAGATTCATCTTGTAAATTAATAATTATATTTTTTGCGCCTGAATTATAACCAATACTTTGAGTTTTATTTGTATATTCAAAATCTTTATCATCTTTAATATAAATTTCTATTCTATTTGTAGAAGGTTGCCCTAATATTAAACTTAATAGATTTAATGAATTTACATTACAGTAAATTGAAGCATCTATACCTGTACTTAGATCAACTACTGCACCATTTTGTGACCAAGTACCTGGAGGATCATTATATATATATGGCGTTCTTGTTTCTCTTTGATATACAAAATTCTCTACAACATAAGAATTTTTAAAATATATTTTATCAGTAGGTACATAAATATTTGTATTTAAAGAATTAAAATTTACTACACCTCCTGTTTGCATTCCTGAATTGTAATTTCCTGTAGTTAATAAATTATCAGCCTTATCATACACATAAGTAGATACATTTAGTCTCCACCAACCTTGTTTTGTATAAACAAATGTAGTCTCTTCTTCACCATCATATAAATCTTCTGTTGGTAATGGAATATCTACTGATTTTAAATATCCAAGGTTAACATTATTATTCATTGTTATACCATAGGTTTTTCCAATAGATGTATCTATTGAAGAAGCATCTGGTTGTAATGAAACATATGATTTTAAATTAGTTTTTGCTTCATTTTGAACATATCTTGAACCTACACTTATATCAGGATATGCAGCACCATTATAAAAGAATATATTTGTTCTATCTGTAGCATTAGTTCCTGTATAATTAGTAAAACAACTTACATCAGTCCAATATTCTACAGGAAAATAAGTCCAATCTCTATCTCTCATTATATCATTATATCTTTCGATAATCCAATATCCATTATATTGATATAATATACAATTAAAAGATTTTAAAATAGAATTTAATATGTCATATGCATTTTCTGTTTCATTGTCATTATTCCAAAATAAGTCAACGTTTATATATGTTTGTTCAAATAATGTTTTACCAGTATCTGTATATTGACCAGTATGATAAAGAGCATTATTTATATAAATGGGTAAATATTCTCCACCTGTTGTATATGATAAAATATTGTTTATTATTTCTAATAAAGTTTTTCTAGCATATCTATCAGCAGTAATAATTGAAGGATAAATGTTTGTTAATAATTTTAAATAATCTGTGAATTTTAAATTAATTATACCATTATTATAGAATGGTTGTTCAATTAAATCACATATTAAATATCCATTAAATAATGTTTTACTATCTCTTGTTATTATGAGTTTATATTCCCTGTCTTCGTTTCTAAATAAATCATCAAATTGTTTGAAATTGCTGAAATTATTAACAAAATTTAAGTCAGCAGATAATGAAATTATATTACCATTAAAACTATAATTTAAATTAGCAGATTGAGGAGTTAAAGTAGCTGAAGGTTCACCTTGTTTTGCACTTGAAACTATAGAAAAATCAACATTATCTGCTAAAGCACTCCAAATATATAAATTAACCTCTTCAGAAGCTAAACTATCATAAGTATATGTATTATTACCTGCTAATACTTGCCAAGATGCTAAAGTACCTCCATTATCTAAATATAATAATGGTAAAGGTTTAGCATCATATGTAGAAGCATTTAATGTTATTTCAAGTCTTTGGCCATTTATTAAATTAAAATTATTGCTATCTGCTATTGCTATACCACCAGATGATGTTTTATTAGCACTTACAATATAACTTCCTGATGTTGTAAAAATAGTATAATCTTCAGGATGACTATGATTAGTCCAACCTGTTAATAATTCATCACCAAGTTCACTTGTAAAATCCTTTTTGTAAATATTAAATACAATATTGGTATCAAAATGATCATAAAATTGAGTTGTATAATTTAATCCATAAGCCATTATCTGTAACTGTTTATTTTATTCATTTTATTAAGTACACCCACTAATGTGCTACCTTCAATTCTAAATGTTACTTGTCCTCCTGATCCACCATTATTTATACTATTAAATAACTTTCTTTGTTGAGAACCATTTAATATCATTTCTCCTGAATTTGCCATTATAGGAACTCTATCACCTGTATAAGATCCTCCACCTACAATACCTCCTTTAGCAAATGATTGTGCTTGGATTGCTGCAACCTGCAATCCAACAGCACCTGCAGCTAATGCAGAAAGAGCCACAGCAACTACTGGATTAGCAGCCCATTTTTTCCAAACATCACTTACTGCTAAAGCACCATTGATTATTGCCTGAGCAGTATCCATTCTCTTTTGTTTTTGTGCATATTTCTTTTTTATAGCTATGCTTTGTTCTTCAGTTAAACCTTCTTGTGCTAATTCTTTATTCATAGCAGACATATTATTTTGATACATAAGATCTGTTAAAGAATAAGCAAAATTAGCACCTGCTTGTTTTATATCATTAATTGCTTCTTGTTTTTGTTCTTCTGCTCTAAGTTCTTTATTTCTATATCCTGATCTTATATCTGCACTTTCTTTAAGTAAAGATTCTAATCCTTGAAGAGCATTTGGAGGTATTAAATCTTGTGTGCCCATAAGAGAACCTAAACCTCCTACAGATTTTGAATTAATTGAGCTTGTGTCTAAATCTTTTAAAGATACTTCAGGTAAAGGAATTTCTATTTTACCCTCTTTAGCTTCCTTTGCCGCTTGTTTAAATATTAAGTTTTTAAGGGTTACTAATTCTTTTTCTGTTTTACCAGGTTGTCCTTCTGCTACTTCAAAATTAACTAAAATCTTTGCTAATTGATCTAAAGGAGTATCTGCAAGTTTTTCATAAGACATTACTAACTGAGTATTAAACCTATCAATAACGCTTAAACCCTCTAAATATTTTTCCTTTTTAAATGGCTCAAGTTTAAAAATATTAGACTTTTTTACTGCAGCATCATAATTCTTTTTTGCCTTATTAAATCTTTCTGTATAATCTCCATATGAAGTTAAAATATCTTCAACTTGATATTCTGTTAGACCACTTATATCAGCAAAATTCTTTAAATATGCATCTTTTAATGATTTAGCATCTTTACTAACCTGTAGATTAAAATCCTCAGCATTTTTTGAATATTCTTTATAAAATTCTTGTTTTTGTTTGACTGTATAAGTATCAGTCCTATCCATCATTTTAGTATAAAGCGCCATCTGTTTATTATCAAGCTTAGCTTTTTGAACAGACAAACTTCTTCCTATATCACCAGAAAAATCTAAAGCATCAGCTAAATCCCTTGCACTTTGTGCTGCTTTATTAGCGTTAGAAATAAAATCTTTAAAATCTCCTGTAGATAATGCGATAAAAAAACTATTTACATAACTGGTAGTTGTAGCCATTACTCTTGCAAAGGCATCTGCTGTCCCTTGAGTACTTTGTATTATCTTTTCAGCTATTTTAATTGCTCCTCCAGCAGCAGCAACTGCAGCACCAAGTTTTAACCAAGCACCTTGTACTTGTCTTCCAATACTTTCATTTGATCTTTTAAAAGTATCAAGTTTTCTATTAGCATCTGCTAAACCTTGTTTAAGTTCCGCTGCATCTACTTCAAGCTTAAGAGCTAAATCTGCAAGAATTTTTGCCATTTTACATTTTTATTTTATCTATAGTTTCTAAAGGTATTATTTTATCTACTTTACCTTCTTTTTTAAATGATGCTTCAAATTCTCCCCATTCTTCTTCAGTTAAATTTTCTAAATCAGAAGTCTTTTTATCCTTATCATCCCAATGGAATGGCATCATATCTTTAATGAAATTATTCCAATTAAATCCTCTTTTTGTATGTGGAGATAATAAAATATATGTTTGTAATCTTATCAATTCATAAATATCTTTTATATCTCTTGATTTGTCTTCATCCCAGATCTTTGATAATATAATGAACTCTTTAAATGTTAAGAAATTAAATTCCTTTTCATTTATACCAAATCTTAATTTTGATATACATTTTATTTTCAAATAATCATTGGCTTCAACTATTTTTTTTTATCTTCTTCTGAAGCAACTTCTCCACCTACCATACTATAAAAGAACTTAGGTATAATTCCTATAATAACATTAAAGTTATTATCAAGGATGTATATATAATCCTTTTCTTTTATCCCTATAAAGGTGCCTGTAGTGACAAGATTATATACCTTCTTTAGAAAAGATGGTGGGCTAATCTCATAACCTGTTTTTAATCCTAATTTTAAAATGTATAATAATGATTCACCAAGTGCTAATATATTAGTATTTTCACTTAGTAATTTTGTGAAATCCTCACCTGTTTGCTCTTGGAACTTTATAAGAGTACTAAAAGCAATTAGAAAAGGATATTTCTTGCCTCGGAATGTAATGTATTCTACCATAATGTAAATTATTTTATTTTCTATAATGTATATATTCATAGAAAAAAAAGGGTCTTTAAAACCCTTTTTAATTTACATTATTAACCAGTAGTTTTGATGTATATTACTCCATCTCCAGCGATTTCAAAGTCGAATGTCATAGCACTACCCACACCACCTGCATAAGTAAATGAACTAAAATATCCAACTCCTTCAAAATATTTATTAGTTGAAGCATTAGGTAATAATGTCCATAATAGACTTGCATCATTTGTTGAAATTAAGTTTGCTGCTACTTCAGGAATATTATAATCACCTGCTGTTTTACCAATTTCTCTTACAACCATTCCACTTCCTGAAAGAGTATAACCATACATATCAGGAACTACTTGTTTTGCGCCTGTTGAACTAAGAACTGCTATATCGATCATATCTTTGTTAACAGATAAACTAAAATCAGTTGCATAACCAATAGTAGAGCTATCAATCTTAACAGACATTTTTTTACTAAATAAAGGATTTGACATTTTTTTAAATTTATTTTATTTATATTATATATTCATTCAATTTAATTTACATAAAGAACATCATAATTAAGTGTCTTATAATAAACATTCTTTTCAATGTTTAAATCTAAACTATCATTTGATAATATTATACTAATTAAATTATCAATACTATAGGAATTTAAATAATCAGTTAACCTATTTGCTGTATCTAAAACAGTTGCAGCTAAAGGAGAGACTACTTGTATACTTAAATTATAGTTAGAAATTACATTATTATTTCCTAATACACCAGCATTACCAGTATTTGAATATCCAAAAACTATCCAAGTTTTATTTGTATCGAAATCTACAGGTAGATGTTCAAATACAATTCCACCATCAGCAAAATTATTAGTTGATGTGTCGCCAGACATACAAGTTATAAGATCAGTTAAAAAAGCCATTATATTTTTCTTATTTTTTTAAGTCTTCTTTGTAAATTCTTTTCAATTTCATTTCCCAATTCCTCTTGTGTATATTTAATAATTGGTTCTACTGAATTTAAAACTGTAGGTTCAATTTGTTTTTTACCTGTAATTCTTCCTCTTTTTGATCCTTTCTTTGTTTGTCTTTCTACAGTTCCTTTATCAACAAATCTTAATTTATATCCATCTGAAGTTACACCAGCACTTACTGCTAATTTATTTTTTGGATCACTAACAACTTTAATTGTACTTTCTAATTTTGAAGAATAATTTAATGTAGTTTTCAATTGATTAACTACAAATTTAGTACCTGCTTTTCTGATAAATGCCTGTAAAATCTTTGCTTGTAATTCAACAGGTAATCCTTTTAAAGCATCACTTAATTCTTTTAATCCATCTATTTTCCATCCTTTATTCATCATAGAAGTGTACACATATTAGTTTAATTGTCTGCCTATCTTCAGGTTCATATATTTCAACTATTTTATAGTATTGATCATTATATTTTATTCTATATTTATTGTTAATATATTTTGTTTTATTATTAAAACGAATAGTAAATTCTGTAGTGAAAAATAATTCTTCATTTTCATTCATTCTAACATCACCTGAACGTATATAAACATTTGCCATAGTAGTAATATACTCACTATAACTTAATAGAGGAGAACCCACACTTGAAGTTGTAGATGTACCCTTTTCAATATAAATCTTTTTATTTAATGTAGCGCTTATCATTTACCATCTTGTTATTTTAAAATAATTTAAAATTCTTTCAACAGCTTTGATATTCTGTATTCCATTATAAACATAATTAGAACGTGTAACATCAAATAAATTTCCACATTCAATATAAATTGCTTGTTTTATTTCATCGGGACATTCTCCACTTTCATATCCAGTTGTAAATTCAATTTTCAATGGGTCTTCATCTAATGATGGACTAAATTCTATTGTAAAATATCCTTTTCCTTCATTAACTAAAGTATAATCTGTTATTAAAGTGCTTGAATCTGAAATAATATTATCAATTGAAACTAAATTACCTTCATCAACTTTTACTGCACTTCCTATAAAATCATATATAGTCATAACATTAGATGTTAAAGCAATATCTTCACCAATATAGTTTTCACAAAATTTTGTTGCTGAAGGAATAATTGAATTTTCAATATATTCATCATCATCAAAATAATTTAAATCAATTCTTAAATGACGTTTAACATCAGTTAAAGTTACAGGATATAAAGACTTAGTTTTTTTGTTTATCATAACAATGAAATAATTTTAAAAAAGGGAGGAGTTAATCCCCTCCCTTTTGTATTTAAGATTTAATCAACTCTTAATAAGTTGAGCAATCAGTACAGAATGTTATACCTCTTTTGTTAATAACACCTGAGTCTACTAACATAGTTGCAGTAACTTTTAATTGTCCTGAAGCAGCAAGGCTGAAAGGATCAACTATAAGAGAAATATTATCCCAAGTTCCAACTGCTACTTTATCCCAAGATGCAAGATACATTTCATCAGTTGAGATTTGAGGAACAGAATATGCAGGAATACCATTCAATTCATTAGCGTTCCAAATAGGAGCACCAGCAGTAGTACCTAAAGCGATAGTACCTTTAAGGTATGCTTTAGTTGTAGGGTTACATACATATGCAGGTTTGTTCATAAGTAATCCACCTATTGAAGCTTCCATATTAAGAGCATCAGCAAGATTAAATTGATGAGCGACTCTAGCTACAGGTTTTGTAAATGTTTGTGAAGCAGCGTCTGCTTTTACTTGAGTAAACACATCTTTTACAACTTTATTCCAAAGTCCTGATACAAGATTATCAACAATTGTTTGATATACACCAGGATTTGTTTGAGCTAATGTTTCGCTAGAAATTGCTTGACTGTGAGTTAATCTACGTGCAGCTAAAGTAACAGATGCACTAGCCATATTTGCAGTTGAACCGTCAGCAGCTTCATTTACAAAATGAGCTTCTGATTCACCCATTGAAGGTAAAGTAAAATTACCTGTCAAACCTGTAAAAAAAGTAACACCTAAGTTACGTAGGAATGCTTCTCCAGGAGATAACATAACATCTATACCAGCAGGATTAACTATTTTTTCAATTATTCCAGTATCAGTACTTGTTATGATAGGATTTGCTCTTTCTTCAAGAAATATAGAAGAAGTTTTTCCAAGTCTATGTGACTCTTGTACTAAATCTCTAAATCTTACAGCAAAAGGATCTGTTTTAGATTCTTCTTTTTTAACAACTGGAGCACCAGTTCTTTTATTTATTTCTTCTAAAGATTCAAACTCTTTAATTTGAGCATCAATAGTTTCAACTTCTTTTTCAAGTTTACTATATCTTTTAGACTCATCTTCATCTTTAGAACGATTTTCTGAAATTACTTGTTCAACGATAGTTTTCATCTCATCAAGTTTTTCATATCTTTTTTGTTTTAAATCATCGATTCTTTTCATTATTATTTTATTATTTTATTTAAAATTTGAGCCAATTCTTTTTCTGACTCTATATTTGTATCTTTGAAGTCTGTTATTATTTTATCTAATTCCTTAGATAAATTTTCAAATTCTTCATAACCTCTTGCCCAAACAACTGTTTGAGGATAAGCGGCTTTAGTTACTACAGATACATCAAACAAATTTGAAATTCTCGATATATGTCTAACGGGATCGCCGTCAGCATTTCGTTCCCATTTCTGTCCTTTGTCATCAACAGTAAAAGCGAATGAATTTTCAATAACATCACCTCTTTCTACCATTTCATATAAATCTTTTGAAGAAGTTGTATTATTCAAGTTTGCTCTAAAGAACAATCCAGTTTCATCCTCCTTCAATTCTAATGTTTTGTTAATAGTTCTCGCAAGTATTTTATCTTTTGAATGATTAAATGTTAAATAAACATCATTGTTAATTGTTTCTGAAAATGCTCCTCTTTCTAATATTTCAAAAAATGCTTTTCCATTTTCATAAATCAATTTACTTTCAACATCAAATACTGCTGCATATCCTTCTAAAATCATTTGATCACCTTCTTTAAAGGCTCTGATTTTTAATTCAGGATTATCATAAACTCTATTTTCAATTTTCATTATTATAGTTTATTTTAATTATATATTCACATCTTTTTTATTATTGTATTTTTCAACTGACATCAGGTTTGTCATAAGATAATGCTCGTTTCCGCCTTCATATGCTTTTCCTCCCTCATATTTTAATACATCATTAGGAGTTAAAGCACCAATACTAAATAATTGTTTGTAATTTTCAATTCTTGTTTTACTATCAGTTTCGGTTACAGCCATTGCATTAAATTCTATACTTTTTCCTGCTATTCTTTCTTCAGTAGTTAATAATTTATGTTCCAATTCTTGTCTATACATTCGAAGAATAGGTCTTAAAGTATTTATTTTATAGTTTAATTGTAATTGTTCAAGATTATTGAACTTAGAACTTTCAAAATTTCCTACTAAATGAGGAGGAATCTTATATAAACTTGCTATTTGATCTGCATTAAAACGAATTGTAGCAATAAATTCTGCATCAGCAAAGTTTAATGTAATATCTTGTAATTCAGTAAATGGAGGTAATGAAATAACTTTACCAGCATTTTTAAACCCACCATATTTTGCTGTAAAATCAGCAATTTTTTCTTGCCATTCTTTTGGATTTATACCCTCAGGAATAGATGTTTTTAATGCTTTAGGTGATGTAGCATTATTATCATAGAATTTATCTATAGTATGAAATGCTTTATACGTAGTTGATAGATTTAATCTTAATTTTTCTATAGGATTAGTACCCCATATTCCATCATCAGATAAAGTTCTAAAATGTAAAAATTCATTAGAGTTAATTAAAGTACCATTTTTATCATTGATATTATCTCTATAAGAATAATACAACTCATTATCTACTATTTTATATGCGAATATCTTCCAAGGAGCAACTACAGAAAATGATGTAATAAAACCATTACCATCTTTATAAATTCTAGCAAAAGCATTACCTTTTATATTTCGTATATATTCTAATGTAGTAAAAAATGTGTTTGAGGTTGTATAATTGTTAGGATTGTAATGAAGTAAAGAATATCTATAATCCTTTTTTTCTAAAGTTTTACTATTATCTTCTTCATTTCTATAAATGTTTAACGGTAAACTACCTATATCTTCTGCTAATATTTTACAACTTGTATAAACAGTTGAAATATTTTCAGCATAATCTAAATTAAAAGGTGTGTTAGGAAAGTTTAAATAATCATCTTGTTTTTTTAATTCAGTATTTGTATCACCGACAATAGTCTTTGTGAATAAATTTGAAAAAATGCTCATATTTATATCTTATTTTTATATATATTCATTTGATTTAAGAATTCTTTATGAATCTTTCTATGTAATTTGTATTTGATTTTATATATCCAGATATGCTATTTAATAAAGAAATTACACCATCAATAGCATCTGCACTCTTATTTTTATTAGGTCTCATATTTCCATTTAAATCTTTATACAATACAATATTTCTAAAATTCCACATCATACATTTATTATATTGTATATTGATTATCTTTTCATAAAAACAAGTTTCTACAAATCTCATTGCTGGATCAAAATGTTTAGCAAATGGAGGTACTGCTACACACCATATTCCTGCTTGTTTCATATCATTTAATAATCTATCAAAATGCCAGGGATCATAATACAATCCCTTTACATTATATATATTATTTATTTCTAAAAGAGTTTGTTTAACTAATTCATAATCTATAGTTGGTGTATTACATTCTATAATATATCCTTCTCTTATCCATTGAAGAATATCTATATTTCCTTTTCTTAATGAATTATTATCTCCTTTAACAAAATAGAAGTATGGTTTAACATAAAACTTTCCATCTCCTTCAAATAATAATACAATACTTGTTAAATCTCTTGTTGCACTTAAATCTAATCCAATATAACAAGGAAGGTTTTTGATGTCTTCTTCATTAAATGTTGTAAAGCAAGGTAAAAGAATATCAGTTGGAATCCATTGACTATTTTCCTGTAAGAATATATTAAATCTTTTTGTTACAAAATCATTAAACAATGAAGGAATAGACTTATTTGTATTAAATTGATCTTTAAATAATCTTAAATCTAATATTGTATCTAATCCGGGATTTGCTTTATACCAATTAGTTTCGTTTTCTATATCATCACCTTCTTCAAGTTCATATAACAAATAGAAAAATCTATCATCTGTTGAAATACCTCTCAATACATTTCTTCCTGTTTCTACTAATTGTGCACAAAAACTATCCATTCCAAAACCTGCTGTTGATATTAGAAATAACATAGGATTTAATTTTGTACCTAAAGCATTCTTAATAACATTAAACTTCTGTGCATCTTTATATGTATGTATTTCATCTAAAATACAAGATGTTGGATTTAATCCTTCTAATCTATCTGTTATTGCTGGAACAGTTTTTGTATATCCATATTTTCTTTTATCTTTAAATACTATTTTATTTGATTGTCTTACTTCAAGCCTCTGGTTTAATGCTGGTGAACTCATTACTATTTGCCTTAATTCCTTAAAGGCTGTATCATTTGATTGATTCTGTGACCCCGCAACCAATACAGATTGGGGAAATGTAACACCATCTGCTAATAAAAAATATAATTGTAAAAAACATACAAATGTAGTTTTACCATTTTTCCTTCCTATAAACAAAAAAGCATATAAATACTTTCTTATATTTGTGTCTTTAAAATATAAACCAAATAAAGCAAGTATAATAAAGCATTGAAATGGTTGTAGATTTAATCTTTCTCCTTTATCTAAATAGATATAATAAGCAAAATTAAAAACTCTTTCTACCTCATCAGGCCTCCAATCTAAATCATAACGTAATACATCTTCTTCGTGTCTTTTAACTGCTAATCGAATATTTTCATTACATATGATTCTACCTTCTTGTACACCTTCACAATAATCCCTTGCTTTATCCCAACAATCTTGTATATATTCTTTTTTACTTAAAATCATTGTCAAATTCATCAGTTGATTGTTCTTCAACTAATTTTAATTTTAATCTATCTGATCTGTTAATACCAAGTTTTGATGATAGTTGATTTATGTTTCTTTGAAACATTTGATAGATACCAACTATAGGATTCATCTTAGATAATCTATCCCCTTTAGTTGTATAATAATAACTAACAACACCTTCATCTTTAATTTGATCTAAACATTGTTTTGATAATTGAATATTTTCAATTAGTTCAATTATCATATAATCATCAACATCAGGGTCATAACTTCCTTTCTTAATAAGGTGTTCAACGATTTGTGTTTTTATTGACATAATAATATTTTAATTTTTACAAAACAATGTACTATCAATTAACATATATCCTTTAAGATAAAGAGCCTGAGTTAAATCTCCCATCTTAATAAAGATATATTCATTTTCAAGTTCAATTGTTAATAATTCTTCAGGATCAGGTTGCATAGTAGTTTTTTATTATATATTCACAATTAAAAAATACCAGTATGAAAATCGCTGGATGTGCAAAAACGGT
>Ga0307376_10001655_pt1 | contig 23425 bp, 14 predicted proteins | sample TR2MG_FD_202536 | JGI IMG/M metagenome (GOLD analysis project Ga0307376, IMG submission 202536) | Soil microbial communities from Risofladan, Vaasa, Finland - TR-2 | ecosystem: Environmental > Terrestrial > Soil > Coastal area > Acid sulfate soil | place: Finland: Risofladan, Vaasa | collected...
CCGGCGCGCCCTCTAGGGCGCGCGGGGATAGGAGGCCGGGTTGACCCATCAACGGAGCGAGAACAGGCCGGGGGAGGCCGTCCCCGAGGGTCTCTGGAACAAGTGCCCCCAATGCGGCGATATGCTCTATCAGCCGGAGATGGAGCAGGACCTGTACGTCTGCCGACACTGCGGCCACCATCGTCGCCTCACGGCCAGAGAGCGAACCGCCATTACCGCCGACGAAGGCTCGTTCATCGAGCACGACGCGGCCATGCGCAGCAGCGATCCCCTCGCTTTTCCCGGCTACGCGGCGAAGCTGGAGGAGGACGCCGCCGCCACGGGCCTCCACGACGCCTTCATCTGGGGCGAGTGCAGGATCGAAGGCAGACCCGTAGCGGTCGCCGTCATGGACTTCAGCTTCCGCGGGGGCAGCATGGGAGCCGTCGTCGGGGAGAAGTTCGCCCGCGCCGCCGAGCACGCGGTGGAGCGTAAGGTCCCCTTCGTCGTCTTCGCCTGCTCGGGCGGCGCCCGCATGCAGGAAGGCATCGTCTCGCTCCTTCAGATGGCGAAGACCACGACCGTCGTCGGGCGGCTCAAGCGGGAGCGCATCCCGTTTGTCATGGTGTACACCGATCCGCTGACGGCGGGAGTATTCGCCAGCTTCGCCTCCGTGGCGGACATCGCCATCGCCGAGCAGAAGGCGCTCGTCGGCTTCGCCGGCCCGCGCGTCATCGAAAAAGCATTCAATATCAAGCTGCCCCCGGGCAGCCACACGGCGGAATTCCAATACGAGCACGGCATGGTGGACAGCGTCGTTCCCCGCAGGCAGCTCCGTCCGCTCCTGGGGCGGATTCTGCGCCTTCTGTCTCCCGCGCCCAAGGAAGACGTACAGTGAGTCGGTGGCTTCAATTCGACAGGCAGTTGCGGGAAGTCGACGAAGATATCGGGAAGCTGGAGCGCTTGCTGGCCGCGCCGAGCATCAGCGAAGAGCGTCGCACTCAGGTGAGGCGACAGATGGCAGACATGCGGCGGCGCCAGGCGCAGATCACCCGGGAGGTCTTCTCGCGCTTGAACGCCTGGGATAACGTGCTGCTCGCCCGTCACGCAGACAGGCCCTATACCCTCGACTACGTCAAGGCTGTCTTCGATGATCTGATCGAACTCCACGGCGACCGCCGCTTCGGCGACGACCCCGCCATCGTCGCCGGGCTGGCATCCCTCGAAGGCCGCACGGTGGCCGTCATCGGGCACCAAAAGGGCCGGGACGTGAAGGAGCGGCAGTTCCGCAACTTCGGGAGCGCCCGGCCGGAGGGATACCGCAAGGCGGGCCGGGTGATGCGCCTGGCGGAGAAGCTCCAGTGCCCGGTCATCAGCTTCGTCGATACGCCCGCCGCCGAATCCCGGCCGGAGGCCGAGGAGCGGGGCATCGCCAATGCCATCGCCGAGAGCATGCTGCTCATGTCTGAGCTGCAGACCCCCATCGTCGCCATCATCATCGGCGAGGGCGGCAGCGGAGGCGCCATCGGCATCGGCGTCGCCGACCACATCATGATGCTGGAGCACGCTATCTACTCGGTCATCCCGCCGGAGTCGTGCGCCGTCATCCTCGAGGCCTTCGGGCGGGACCCCAAGCGCGGTCCGGAAGCCGCCGAAGCGCTGCGCCTCTCCGCCGCCCGGACCAAAGAGCTTGGCGCGGTGGACGAGGTGATCCCCGAGCCCCTGGGCGGCGCCCAGCGCGACCCCGCAGCCGCCGCCCAGCACGTGAAAGCCGCGCTCCTCTCGGCGCTCGACCGACTCCGAGAAGTACCCACCGAGGAACTCGTGGCCGCGCGGTACCGGAAGTACCGCGATATCGGGCATTTCGTGGAGGGGTAGGGGAGGCGTAGGGACCGCGGGCCGCGTCTTCCGCTCGTCGCGCCGGTAGGGCCGATTGAGCTTTCCTTTCGAACCTCGCAACCCCCGCGCGCGCCGCAACCGCGGACAGGAATTGACCAGGGGAAAGGCTAAGCGGTAAGAAGGAAGCTCCGTGCCGGTGGAGGGAGTCGAACCCCCACGGGCTTGCGCCCACCTGATTTTGAGTCAGGCGCGTCTGCCATTCCGCCACACCGGCCTGCGTTGCGAGTATAATCTGGCCCCGAGAGCCGTGTCAAGGCGCCGACCAATACGCCCCACGGGAGGACGACAGTGACAGAGCAACCGCCGACAGAGCCGCCGCAGCCGCCAGCACCGCCACCGAGTCAGACTTCTCCGCCACCTCCGGCCCAGGCGGCGCCGCCACCTCCGGCCCAGGCGCCTCCACCTCCGCCACCTCCACCGCCCCGAGCGTCGGTCCCACCGCCACCTCCGCCGGCCTACCAGCCCCCGCCTCGGCAACGTCGCCCTCTGTGGCAGTGGGGCTGCGGCTTCGGCCTCGCCGGCTGCCTCCTCGCCGTTATGCTGGGCATCTTCCTGGTGCTCGTCGCCATCATGGGCACGTTCGGCGGTGTCGAGGGCCTCGAGGCCGGCGGCGAGAGAATCGCCCTTATCCGAGTCGACGGCATGATCGTCGCCGGCGAGTCCGGGTTCTCCATGTTCGCCGGCGCCGCCACCGGCTCCGACGACGTGGTCGATCAGATCGACAAGGCCATCGAGGATGAGGGCGTCAAAGGGGTACTGCTTCGCATCAACAGCCCCGGCGGGTCGGCCGCCGGCTCCCAGGAGATCTACAACGCCATCCAGCGGGCGCGGAAGGCCGACAAGGTCGTCGTCGGATCGATGGCCGACGTCGCCGCCTCCGGCGGCTATTATGTCGCTGCGCCCTGCGACGCCATCTTCGCCGACCCCGCCACCCTCACGGGCAGCATCGGCGCCATCGCCGTGCACCAGGACCTCTCCGGGCTCTTCGGCAAGGTCGGCATCGACACCGAGATCATCAAGAGCGGCGAGCTCAAAGACATGTTCCAGCCGGCGGGGCCGCTGAGCCCGGAGGCGCGGGACGTCGTCACCGCCCTCATCGACCAGGTCTTCGACCAGTTTGTCGATCACGTGGCGGAGGGCAGGGGAATGGATCGCGCCGCCGTCCTCGCCCTCGCCGATGGCCGCATCTACACGGGCCAACAGGCCAAGGGGAATGGCCTCGTCGATGAGCTCGGCGGCCTTCATGAAGCGCTGCTGGAAGCCGGCAAGCTCGCCGGCATCAGGGGCCGGCCCCAGCTCAAGGAGTACGGCCCGCCCTCCATCATTCAGTGGCTCTTCGGCGGCAGCGCTTCCGTTCGACAGCGCGAGGTGGCCGTAACCGGCGGCCTCCTCTATGACGACTTCGCCGCGCGGCTGGCCCAGGGCGCTGTCCGTCCCGCTCCGCCCGCCGCCCGGCGCACCCACCCGGGAGACATGTGACCCAACCCACGGAGACACAATACAGCGCCGATCCGAAGCTCGTCCTCATCGACGGCAACAGCCTGCTCTATCGTGCATTCTTCGCGCTCCCGCCGCTCACCAACGCGCAGGGCGAAGTAACCAACGCCGCCTACGGCTTCACAACCATGCTCCTCAAGGTCCTCGACGAGGAGCAGCCGGAGATGATCGGCGTCGCCTTCGATCTCCCCGGCCCCACCTTCCGCCACGAGATTTTCGAGGATTACAAGGCCACCCGGCGCGCCATGCCCGACGAGCTCGGGCCGCAGTTCGACATGGCGCGCGAGATCCTCGATGCGATGCATATCCCGACATACGACATGCAGGGCTATGAGGCCGACGACGTCATCGGCGCTCTCACCTCCCAGGCCGAGCGCACCGGAACGCGCGTCCTGATTGTGACCGGCGACCTCGACGAGCTGCAGCTCGTCTCCGACCGCGTCTCCGTCATGGTCACCAGGCGCGGGATCAGCGACACCAAGGTCTACGATACGAAGGCCGTCGAGGAACGATACGGTCTCAGCCCCGACCGGCTCGCCGACTTCCGCTCCCTCCGCGGCGACACGAGCGACAACATCCCCGGCGTCCCCGGGATAGGGGAGAAGACAGCGGCGAAGCTCATTGGCGAGTACGGCTCTCTCGAAGACGTCCTCGCCCATGTCGACGAGATCAAGCCGGCCCGCGCCGCCTCCGCCCTGGCCGCCCATGCCGACGTCGCCCGGCGGGCGAAGGAGCTCTCCGTCATCGTGCGCGATCTGCCCGTGGAGTTCGATCCCGAGCAGCTCCGGCGGCGTCCCCCGGACGCCAAGAGGCTGGCAGAGGTCTTCCGCCGGCTCGACTTCCGCTCTCTGCTGAGAAGCCTCGAAGGCGAGCAGGGGGCGCCCGCCTCCGAGCACGAAGTCATCACCACACCCCGCGCCGCCAAGACGCTCGCCGCGCGGCTCGAAGGCGCGGGGGAGATCGTGATCTGCCCCATCGCGGGAGAAGGGACCGGACTGCGCGCTCCCCTCCTCGGCCTCTGCCTATCGGCCGCCGCTGCGCCGGCGGTTGTTGTCGCCGATGGGAACGACCTCGAGCGGCTTCTCGCTCCGCTCAAGCCGATCCTCGAAGCGGCCGATGTGCCGAAGGTCGGTCACGACCTCAAACGGTCGGCGCTGCTGCTGCACCAACGCGGCATCGCCCTGCAAGGGATCTCCTTCGACACCATGATCGCCGCCTACCTCGTGAATCCGGCGCGCCGGGTCGAGGACCTGGCGGGCGTGGTCTCCGACTACCTCCAGATGGAATCGCCGCCGCTGCTGAAAGACGGCGCCCCCGACCCGTCTGCGGCGGCGACTGCGGCGAGGCAGGTCGCCTCCCTGAAGCCTCTGCTCGAGGATCAGCTTGGCGCTTTGCATCTCGACCCACTGTTCCGCCAGCTGGAGATGCCGCTGATCCCGATTCTGCTCCAGATGGAGCTGACCGGCATCGCCGTGGACTGCGAGGCGCTGGCGGGGCTGTCCGACAGGCTGGGGGCGCGCGCGAGGGAGCTGGAGAAGGACATCCACATCCTGGCGGGCGAGGAGTTCAACATCGGCTCCCCCGTCCAGCTTCGGCACATCCTCTTCGAGAAGCTCGGCCTGCCCCCCGACAAGACGAAGCGCACCAAGACCGGCTACTCCACCGCGGCCGACGTCCTCGCCGGGCTCAGCCAGTACGAGATCGTCGGCAACATCCTCGAATATCGCGAGGTCACCAAGCTCAAGTCGACCTACGTCGACGCGCTCCCCCCGCTGGTGAATCCGGAGACGGGCAGGATCCACACGTCATTCAACCAAGCGGTGACGGCGACGGGCCGGCTGAGCAGCACCGACCCCAACCTCCAGAACATCCCCATTCGCACGGAAGCCGGCATGGAGATCAGGCGCGCCTTCGTCACCGGCGACCCCGACCGGCTTCTCCTGTCGGCCGACTACTCCCAGATCGAGCTTCGCATCCTGGCGCACATCACCGGGGACGAGAACCTCATCGAGATCTTCCGCCGCGATGAGGACCTTCACAGCGCGGCCGCGACTGAGATATTCGGGGTGGCGCCGAGCGAGATCACACCTCAGATGCGCGCCTTCGCGAAGATGGTTAACTTCGGCATCCCCTACGGCATGAGCGACTTCCGACTGGCGCGGGAGATGGGCGTCTCGCTCGATGACGCCCGGCGCTATATGGAGCGCTACTTCGCCCAGTTTCCGAAGGTGCACGAGTACGTGAAGGAAATGCCCGAGCGCGCCCGCGAGCAGGGGTACGTCGAGACGCTCATGGGCCGGCGCCGTCCGCTGCCCGAGCTGCGCGCCAGGGCCCCGGCCGTCCGTCAGGCGGCCGAGCGAATGGCGATCAATACGCCCATGCAGGGAAGCGCGGCCGACATCATCAAGCAGGCAATGCTCCGCTTCGCCGAGGCCCTTCGCGCGACCGAGCTCCGCGCGCAGATGCTCCTCCAGGTTCACGACGAACTCCTGCTGGAGGTCCCCCAAGGCGAGTTGGCGGAGACCGCATCCCTCGTCGCCGAATGCATGTCGGGCGCCTACCAGCTCTGCGTTCCCCTGAAGGTCGATGTCAAGGCAGGCAAGAACTGGCTCGACATGCAGCCATGGCCCTGAGGCCGAGAACTACCGCCTGGCGCCTGCTGGGATTCTGTCCATTCCGACACGGAAAGTCCACAGAACGTTCATTGGCGGAAGGACCCGCGCCGAGAGCGACGAAACATAAGCCAAAGAACCCGTAGTGGGGAGCAGTGCCCCCCAAGGGTATCCGCGGGCGAAGGCGGCTGAGACGTGAGTGCTGCTGCGTTCGCGGCTGGACATGCGGCGGAGCAGGCTTCCGCTGGGCGTGGGAGTCTGTCTGGGATTGCTTCGTACAGCGTCAGGCGATGCAGCGAAGCCGTCCCGCACCTGGTGAGGAAGGATAGGCGGAGCTATGGACACACGTGAGTTTCCAGTTGAGGCGGAGAGCCTGGAAGAGAGCTCCGAGGAACCGGTGCCGGAGCCCCCTGCCCAGGCCGGAGGCACCGAAGAGGAGCGGGCTGGAGCGCAAGAGGAGCAGGCTGGACCGCAAGAGGATCCGCAGCAGGGAATGGACGGATCGGTCGCACCCCTGGCATCGGGTCAAATCGTCGAAGGGCTTATCGTCCACATGGACGATGATGGCGCGCTGGTTGACGTCGGCACCAAGTCCGAGGGGCATATCCCGGTATCCGAGCTCTCCAACGGGACCACCACCGACGACGGCAAGGTCCTCGAGGCGGGCGACCGCATCTCCGTATATGTCGTTCGCCCGGAGGACGATGAAGGCCACCCCGTGCTCTCCAAGAAGAGAGCCGATTACGAGCGAGTCTGGCGCCGAGTCATCGATGCCCACGAGAAGGGCGAGGTCCTCAGCGCCATGGTCACCGACCGGGTGAAGGGCGGACTCGTCGTCGATCTCGGGCTGCGCGGCTTCCTCCCCGCTTCCCACGTACGAACTCGAAATGTCCACGCCCTCGACCGCTTCATCGGGCAGTCGCTCAAAGTCAAGATCATCGAGGTGGATAGGGGCCGGAAGCGGGTGGTCGTGTCCCATAAGAACGCTATCGAAGAGGAACGTCAGCGGCGGCGCGAGAAGACCCTCGCCTCCCTCGAAGAGAATAAGGTCTACCGCGGCATCGTGCGGCGGATCACCGACTACGGCGCCTTCGTCGACCTCGGGGGGCTCGACGGCCTCCTGCACATCACGGAGATGTCGTGGACGCGGATCAAGCACCCCAGCGAAGCCGTCAAGGTCGGCGAGAAGATCGACGTGATGATCCTCCGCTTCGACCGGGAGCAGAACCGCATCTCCCTGGGGCTGAAGCAGATCCTCCCCGACCCTTGGGAAGAAGTGCCCAAGCACTACAAGGTCGGTCAGATCGTCCACGGCACCATCACGCGGATCGTGCCCTTCGGCGCCTTCGTTCGCCTCGACAGCGGCATCGAGGGCATCATACCGAACGCCGAGCTCCCGGGCGAGAGAGGCAAGCGCGCCCAGGACCTTCTCTCCGCCAAGCAAGAAGTCGACGTCAAGGTTGTGAGCATCCGTGCGAACGAGCGCCGCATGACCCTGAGCCTGCGTCAATTCGAGCAGGCGAAGGAGCGCGAGCAGATCAAGGAGTTCATGCAGCGGCAGGGGGATGAGACGCGCGTGACCATCGGCGATCTCTTCGGCAATGTGCTCGCTGAAAGTCAAGCTGCGCGCAGGCAATCAGAAGAGGCACCGGCGGCCCCCGAGGAAGACGAGGCCGAGGAGCCGGCCCGCGAGCCAGAGGCCCGCGCGCCGGAGAGCGTCGGAACCGAAGGCGAAGAGAAAGGCGCAGCCGACCCCGCCGACGTGGGCCGAGATGCCGAGAGCGAGGAGTCCGGGGCCCCCGTCTACGAGCAGACTCAATCCCAAGCCGAGGACACCTCGACGGCCGAGGAGATCGAGCCGGCGCCCGCCCTGGAGGGGGAGGGCGAGAGAACGCTCGAGATACTTGGCGAGGAGGCGAAGGAATCCCCCGCAAACGCCGACGAGGCGTCCTCGTCGTCGGAATCACCGGTGGAATCGGAAGCGGAAAAGGACTAGCAGCCGAGTTCTTTCGCCGCCACGGTGCCGCCGTGATTGACGCGGACGAGGTCGCGCGCGAGCTGACGCGTCCCGGCGCACCGTTGACCCACCGGATCGTCTCCGAATTCGGCCCCGAGTTCCTGCGGGCCGACGGCGCCCTGGACCGGGCAGGGCTCGCCAGAACCGTGTTCGAGGATCCGCAGGCTCTCGCTCGATTGAACGCCATAACCCATCCGCCGATCATGGCTGCCATCGACCAGGAGCTGGGGCGGATGGCGGCCGAGGGTGAGACCGAGATTGTCTGCCTGGTTGCCCCTCTGCTCTTGGAGGTTGGATATGGGCGGGGCGAGAAGGTAGATCGAGTGCTCGTCATGGCGGCCGACGAAGAAGAGCGAATTCGTCGCATCAGGGCAAGGGATGGACTGACCTCCGAAGAAGTGAAACAGCGGATCGGCGCTCAGATGCCAACGGAAGAGCAGCGCCGCCGCGCCGACTGGGTCGTGGACACGGCTGCCGGCAGGGAGCAGGCCCTCAGGCAACTCGAATCGATCTGGCGCGAACTTACCTGTGAGTGAGCGCGTCTAATTGGTGCTCTATGCTTTACAACCTGCGGCGGGCTGTGGTAGAATGCCCGCCGACGTGGGCGGTGGGGCATGCGTTTCGGGCGGGGATGTCGATGGGGGCATTCGTGGGGCCCTCGTTCTTCTCGTGCAGAACTGGCCAACAGGCTGATGGCGCAACGCAAGGAGATGACGGATCATGCGCATGTTCTCAGAAGGTCGGCTAGCGCGAACCATAGCGTGCCTCCTCACCACCGCTTTTTCCTGGTCGATGGGATTCACCGGTCTCATGCTCCTCCCGGCGGAGGCGCAGATCGTGACCCGCGCGGCGACAACCCAGTCGGTGGCCGTCGTTCCCTTTGAGAACAAGACCAGGGTCCGCCCAGAAGCGCTCGGCGATGAAGCTGCCGCGGCGGTCGCAGTCGAACTTCGAGACCGGCTGCTCCTCGACGTCCTCCCCAAGGCCGACGTGACCTTGCAGATGCGGGATCTCGGCATGATGGCTCCCCTCAGTGATGTCGAGCTCGTCAGACTCGCCACCGAACTCGACGTCGCTCTTCTCATCGCCGGCGAAGTCCGCGGCGCTCGCATCGTCCGAAGTCCCGAGGGTCGTTACGGCGAGGTCGTTCTCGCCGTCCGGCTCTTCGACCGCGTCGCTCGCGTCGACGTCAATGGCGCCATCGCAACGGGCAAGGGGCCCGGCTCCCCAGGGGCGAGCGACGAGGTGCTGATCGAGAAAGCCCTGGCGCAGGCGGCCTTCTCCGCCGTCGACCAGATGAAGGCCCGGCCCACCGTCACGGGCATGGTTCTGTGGTCCCGCGGGGAGACTATTTTCTTGAACGTTGGGACCCGCGGCGGCCTGCGGGCCGGAATGCACATGGTGGCAGTCCGCGGCGGTGAGAGGATCGGCAAGGTTGAGGTCACCAACGCGGACGCTATCGGTTCCTACGCCGATATCATCGAGGGCCCCCCGCTGCGCACCGGCGACCACCTGCGCGCCGTCTACAAGCTCCCGAGCGCGGCCGGCATCGAGCGTGTGGGAGTGGCCGAGAAGAAGAAGAAGCGCTTCGAGACCATCGTACTGGCCGGCGCCATTGTCTTCGGCTTCGGCAGCTATGCCTCTCGCGCCCGCAGGCTCGACGAAGGCAATATCGCCGCCCCCAACTTCAGAGCGCGTCAGATCGCCAACGGGGCCGAGCTCGGCTACTCCGGCTACTGGATGAGCTATATCTTCCCCCTCAGAGACATCCAGCCGCACTCCGCCGCACTCATCACCTGGGATGCCTATCAGGGCAGTGAACGCTCGCGAGTCATCGGCTACGAGGTCCGACGTTCGGGCCAGTTGGTAACGCCTATCGTCACAGATGCCGGCCAGGAGAACATTGTCTACGATATGCCGCAGGCTCCGTCATACGTCGAGATCACGATTACCATAGACCCGGTGGGGGGCGGGGTCCTTACAGTCGAACCCGAATACGAGATGTGGGACCCCGATATCGACTTCGAAGCAGACCCCATCGAGATTGGTAACAGCTGGGCCGATTTCTTCTCGGACAACGCTGACGAGCCGGCGATAGAGCTCGCCGGCGATTCGATCATTTACCGGTGGTTCCCGTCCATCGCGCCGGGCGATGACTATGGCGGGATGGATCCGGGAAGCTCCTACCAGTATGCGATCCGGCCACTGCTCGTTCGCCAGGACCGGGAGGGCGCCTGGTCGTTCGACCACGGCACCGAGTTCAGCACCGGTGCGAACCGCGTCGTGGCGGTTTCACCCGCCGGCGCCTACAGCGTCTGGTTCGTGGAGGGGCAGCGCATAGGCGGTGTCTACCAGACCTTCGATATCCTGCCGAACCCGCAGCTTGCCGGCAACCTCGCCACCTTCGGCTTCTATTACCCGGTCGGCGCGAACCAGATCATACTTCAGGTCGCGCCTGATCCCAACGTCAACTTCTCGCCTCCCAATGTACGCACCTACACGGTTCCCCCTATCGAGGGCGACCCCTGGAGCCACAAGTCGATGATCCACGGCATCGACCTCTCACTCGTCCCGGGAGCCTTGGCCCCCGGCACTGTGCTGTGGTGGCGTATTGGCGCCCGTAACAGTATCGACACCTACGAGGCGCGTTCTATCCCTGATAACCCCCTCGAACGCGGCTGGATATGGTCTCCGAGGCGTGCCTTCCCGATTGCTACAGGCGGCCGCGAGGCGATGATGCACGAAAAGCCTGACCGGCTCTCAGCCGTCCGCGCGGCCGGAGCCCGCGTCCCGCGCAGGTCGAGCACCGAGCGCGTCCTGCGAGCCGAGTAGCACGGTGATAACTCTCGGCGGGGCCCCGCATGGGCCCCGCCGTCTTCAACGTCACTTCCGGTCCTGAGGCAGCAATGCTCTGGCGCCGCAAAGAGCCAAGACTCGTCTTGCTCGCGCTCCTGGCGGCGATGGCGCTGATCACCGCGGCCCACGCCTCCCTTCTCGGCGTCCAGCTCACGCTGCGCGCCGACCCCGTCCAAATCCCCGCCGACGGAACCGACCCCGCCGCCGTCTCGGTCGAGGTCCTCGACGCCAACGGTGTGCCCGTCCCCGACGGCACCTCGGTATATCTCATCACCACCCTCGGGGAGATCGGCTCCCCCGTGCAGACCCTGGGCGGCGTCGCCCAGACTGTGCTCACGCCCTCCAACACCGCCGGCACCGCCCTCGTGTCCGCCATCGTGGGTGCCGCCCGCACCACCATCGAAGTCGAGTTCACCGGCGTCCCCGGCAGCGCCTCCCCCGGCTCCCGCATGGTCGAGCTCGCTGCCGAAGAGCTCTCCTATAGCCCCGACCGCAAGCTCTTCGTCGCCGCTCCGGGCGCGAAGCTCACCTACGAGACCATCGAGATCGCCGCCGACGGGATGCAGTACGACGTCATGTCAAACGTCATCTGCGCCCAGGGCGGCGTGCTGCTGAAATCCGGCCCTCACGAGCTTCGGGCCGACGCCCTCCGCTATGACCTCGACTCGCTCCGAGGCCGGCTCCTCCGAGTCCCGGAGTCAGGGGAGCCGGAGCGACTCCTCGTCGAGGGCCACAAGCTCCAGACGCGGTCCGACACCGACAGCGACCCGTGCCTCTGGTATCCCGTCGGCCCCAGCGAGCTCAACACCTGGGTCAAGGCGCGCAGCGCCACCATCAACCCGAGAAACAAGATCATACTCGACCACGCTGCCTTCTACGTCGAAGACCTCCGCGTCATGGGACTCCGCCGCCACGTGCTCGATCCCCGCATGGGGTCCTCCCTCTTCGGCAACACCCTCGGCTACAGCTCCCTGTTCGGTCCCAATATGGACATCCCGGTCTACTACCGCGCCAGCGGCAACCAGATCGGATCCCTCCACATCACCCGCAACCGCGTCCTCGGGTCGATCGGAACCGACGCCGGCTGGGCGCTCGGCCTCAAAGAGGAATACGTCCGTGAGGGGCACAGCGAGGGCTCCTTCGCCATCGAAGACCTCACCGACCCCGATCGCGGCCTCACCTGGAATCACCAGTTCAAGCTCGGCCAGGGCTCGGCCCTGAACCTCGACGCCAGCACCGCGTGCTTCGATGACGACTCTCCCCGGCTCCGCGCCGGCGGGCTCACCTACTTCCGCCCGATGTCCGGCGGCCGCCTCTCTCTCTCGCTCTCCGGCAGCGACTTCGGCACCTCGGAGCATTACTACGGCAGCCTCGCCTATCGCTTCCGCAGCACCAGGCTCGGCTCCGGTTTCCTTCTGAGCCCCGCCGTCCACCTGCGCCACTCCCGTCGCTATAGCGAAGGCGACGAGATCCTCATCGATCCCCAAACCGGGGAGCCCCTCGAGATCGCACAGGAGGACATCGGGCGGACGACCTCCCCCGGCGTCGATGTCGCCATCGACCTGCCCGGCCGAGACATCGCTCCCCAGACGAAACTCAACGCGCGCATCCGCACGGGCTACGCCTGGGGGCTCGACGGAGGCGCCCGCTCCGTTTTCGACGCCCGGCTCGGCCTCATGCGCGAGCTGGGCGTCGGTCAGCTCATCCGGCTCGACTACACCTACTCGGGCGCTCCCGCCAGCCTTCAGCCCACGCCCTTCGCCATCGGGCGCCAGAGGCTCAACCTCACCGGCAGAGCCGTCGTCAAGGGCTGCGATCTACGGTTCAACGCCTCCCAGGAGATCGGCGGGGAACGGCTCTACGGGTACCTCAACCTTACCCGCCCTCTCCCCTGGGGAACTAACGCGAGCGGCGAAGTGCGCTGGCGCCTTCATGCCGGCCACATGTTCTCGCATCTCTCCGACTATAAGCTGGCAAGCTCCCGCCTCTCGCTGAGCAGGCTGATGGGGCGCTACCGACTTGCCGTCTGCTACTCCCCACAGGGGCAAGGCGCCTATGAGAGCCGCCCGTGGATCGGCCTGGAAGGGTATGGTTATACCTACTCCGGGGGCCGCCACCTCTGGATCGAGCTGACCGCAGACGGCTACTAAGAGACTCTAACAAAACCCCGCATTCCGCCGTTTGCAGCGCGTCTCTCTGCTGCGCAGCCATCGCCCAAAGGGGTTTTGTCAGAGATTCTAAGCCGCCGACTCATCGCGCGCTCCGGCCGCCCCTATCCGGGGGGTGTGACCGTTTGTCGTTGGCTTCCGCTCAAGCTGTACCCATGAGAGCCACCGGCCCGCACCGACAGCCCGCAGCAGGGGTCGCGGCAAGAATGCCGCTCCTACGGACCAACGCCCGGCGGTCACACCCTATCCGCGTTCCGCGCTTGTGCAAACACCCGTTTTCCGCTATAATGCCGCAGGTGGGAGCCATGTCCCGGAAGTTTGAGCTCGTCTCCGAATTCTCCCCCAAGGGCGATCAACCCCAGGCCATCGAGAGACTCGCGCAGGGCGTCCAGAACGGCTGCAAGCGGCAGACTCTGATCGGCGTCACCGGGTCCGGCAAGACGTTCACGATGGCCAATGTGATCGCGCGCCTCCAGCGGCCCACCCTCATCGTCGTCCACAACAAGACCCTCGCCGCCCAGCTCTGCGGCGAGTTCCGCGAGTTCTTCCCGCGCAACGCTGTCGGCTACTTCGTCTCCTATTACGATTACTACCAGCCCGAGGCCTACATCCCGACCACGGACACCTACATCGAGAAGGACTCCTCCATCAACGACGAGATCGACCGGCTCCGCCACTTCGCCACCCAGTCGCTCTTCGAGCGCCGCGATGTCATCGTCGTCGCCAGCGTTTCCTGCATCTACGCGCTCGGCAGCCCCCAGGAGTACGCCCGTATGACCTTTCAGGTTCGCAAGGGCGAGGTCGCCGACCGCGACCGCCTCCTGCGACGCCTGGTCGCTATGCAGTTCGACCGCAACGACGTCGCCCTCAAGCGCGGAACCTTCCGCGTCCGCGGCGACGTCCTCGAGATCTTCCCCGTAGACGAAGAGCGCATCACCCGCATCGAGATGTTCGGCGACGAGGTGGAGAAGATCGCCTCCATCAACCCCGTCACGGGCGAGGTCATCGACGAGCGCGAGGCCTGCATGATCTTCCCCGCCACCCACTACGTCTCCGACGCGGATCAGCAGGAGCGCGCCCTCGGATTCATCGAGGCCGAGCTCGAAGACCGCCTCGCGTTCTTTCGCGACCGCGGCCGCCTCCTCGAAGCCCAGCGGCTCGAGCAGCGCACCCGCTACGACATGGAGATGATCCGCGAGATCGGCTACTGCCAGGGCATCGAGAACTACTCCCGCCATTTCGACGGCCGCGCCCCCGGCCAGGCCCCCTACACCCTCCTCGACTACTTCCCCGACGACTTCCTCACGATCGCCGACGAGAGCCACCAGACCATCCCCCAGATCGCCGGGCAGCAGGCCGCCGACCGCTCTCGAAAGAGCAACTTGGTCGAGCACGGCTTTCGGCTCCCCTCCGCCTACGACAACCGCCCTCTCACCTTCGAGGAGTGGGAGGCCCGCGTCGGCGATCTCGTCTTCACCTCCGCCACCCCTGGCCCGTACGAGCACCGCGTCGGCCAGCAGGACGTCGAGCAGATCGTCCGACCGACCGGGCTCATCGACCCCGAGGTCATCCTCCGGCATACCAAGGGCCAAATCGACGACCTCATTGGGGAGATCCAGCAGCGCACCTCCCGCGGCGAGCGCGTGCTCGTCACCACCCTCACGAAGAAGATGGCGGAGGACCTCTCCGACTACCTCGCCGAGATGGACATCAAGGTTCACTACCTCCATTCCGAGGTGGAGACGCTCGTCCGCTCCGAGATCCTGCGCGACTTCCGTCTCGGCGTCTACGACGTCGTCGTCGGCATCAACCTCCTGCGCGAAGGGCTCGACCTTCCCGAGGTGAGCCTCGTCGCCATCCTCGACGCCGACAAGGAGGGATTCCTCCGCTCCGAGACCTCCCTCATCCAGACCATGGGGCGCGCCGCCCGCCACATCTCCGGCCAGGTCATCATGTACGCTGACAACGTCACCAACTCGATGCAGCGCGCTATAGACGAAACGAACCGGCGCCGTCAGAAGCAGGTCGAATTCAACGAGGAGCACGGAATCAAGCCGGAGTCGATCCACAAGGCAATCCGCGACCTGCTCGTGGAGGAGGTCGCGGAGGAATCGCCCATCTACGGCGAGGGCGAGCCGGATCGCGACGTCGCCAGCGTTGTCGCCGAGCTCGAGTTCGACATGAAGCTCGCCGCCCAGGAGCTCCGCTTCGAGCAGGCGGCGAAGCTGAGAGATCGCATCCGATCGCTCAAGGGAGCCCCCGCCGGCCCGCCGAAGTCCTACACGAAGCGAACGGTGCGGAAGCATGGGAAGCGGCGCTGAATGCATCCCGACGCGATATGCACCGCACCCCACTGACGACGAAGGACCTGACGTATGCCTTCCGATAAGCTCATCGTCCGCGGCGCGCGGCAGCACAACCTGAAGAACATCACCGTCGAGATCCCGAGGGATAAGCTCGTCGTCATCACCGGCCTCTCCGGCTCGGGCAAATCCTCTCTGGCCTTCGACACCATCTACGCCGAGGGGCAGCGCCGGTACGTCGAGTCCCTCTCCGCCTACGCCCGCCAGTTCCTCGGCGAGATGGACAAGCCCGACGTGGACCTCATCGAGGGGCTCTCGCCCGCGGTCGCCATCGACCAGAAATCGGCCACCCGGAACCCGCGCTCCACCGTCGCCACCGTCACCGAAATCTACGATCACATGCGGCTCCTCTGGGCCCGCATCGGCCAGCCCCACTGCCCCGAGTGCGGCCGGCCCATCGTCCAGCAGGCCGCCGAGCAGATCGTCGATCAGGTGCTGGAGCTGCCGGAGGCCACCCGCGTGCTCATCCTCGGCCCCGTCGTCCGGGGCCGCAAGGGCGAGTACCGACAGATCTTCGAGGACATCGGCCGCCAGGCTTTCGTCCGCGTGCGCGTCGACGGGAACGTGCTCGACGTCGCCGAGGCGGCCGAGATGAAGCTCGCCCGCTACAAGCAGCACACCATCGAGATCGTCGTCGACCGCGTCGTCGTCCGGCCCCGCGCCCGCAAGCGCCTCGCCGACTCCATGGAGCTCGCGCTCAGAGTCGGCGGCGGCGTCGCCCTGGTCCAGGCGCTCGACGAGGATGGCAACCCCGGCGAGGAGATGACCTTCAGCGAGCGCTATGCCTGCATCCACTGCCAGCGCAGCTTCGAGGAGCTTCAGCCCCGCCTCTTCTCCTTCAACACCCCCTACGGCGCCTGCCCCGATTGCATGGGGCTCGGGACGAGCAACGAGCTGGACGAAGGGCTCATCATCCCCGACCCCCGGCTCACCATCAATGAGGGGGCGATTCTTCCCTGGCGCAGCCTCAGCTCCCAGTACCACAAGGCCATTCTCAGAGCCGTCTGCGAGGAGTTCGAGATCGACCTCGATAGCCCGGTGAAAGACCTCGCGGAGTCGAAGATCGAGATCCTCCTGCGCGGCGCTCCACGCGCCGTTCGCGTCCGCTACCGCGGCCGCGGCGGCCGCCTCCGCATCTACAACACCCGCTTCCAGGGCATCCTTCACTACCTCCAGCGCGAGTATGAGGAAGGCGAGTCCGTCTCCTCCCGCGCCTACCTCGACGCCTTCACCGCGGTCAAACCCTGCCCCGCCTGCAAGGGCGCACGCCTCAAGCCGGACAGCCTCGCCGTCACCGTCGGCGGCCGCAACATCGCCGAAGTCTCCGCCCTCTCCATTCAGAAGGCGATGGAGTTCTTCGACACCCTCGACCTCACCGACCGGCAGCAGACAATCGCCCGGCAGGTACTCAAGGAGATCCGCACCCGCCTCGGCTTTCTCCTCAACGTCGGGCTCGACTACCTCACCCTCGACCGCGCCGCCGCCACCCTCGCCGGCGGCGAGGCCCAGCGCATCCGCCTCGCCACCCAGATCGGCTCCGGCCTCATGGGCGTCCTCTACATCCTCGACGAGCCCTCCATCGGCCTCCACCAGAGGGACAACCGGCGGCTTCTCGACACCCTCCTCAACCTCCGCGACCTCGGCAACACCATCCTCGTCGTCGAGCACGACGAGGAGACCATCCGCACTGCCGACTGGGTCATCGACATCGGCCCCGGCGCGGGCGAGCACGGCGGCGAGATCATCGTTTCCGGCACGGTCGACGATCTCTGCGCCGCCTCCAGCTCCATCACCGGGGACTACCTCACCGGCCGCCGCTCCATCCCCGTGCCCAGCCGCCGCCAGAACAACGGCTGCTTCCTCACCGTGAGGGGCGCCCGCCACCACAACCTCAAGAACATAGACGTCCCCATCCCGCTCGGCATCTTCAACTGCCTCACCGGCGTCTCCGGCTCCGGCAAGTCCACCCTCATGGAGGAGATCCTCTACCGCCGCCTCGCCCACAAGCTCCACGGCGCCCGCACCATGTGGGGAGAGCACGACGACATCGAGGGAGTCGAGCACATCGACAAGGTGATCGACATCGACCAGTCGCCCATCGGCCGCACGCCCCGCTCCAACCCCGCCACCTACACCGGCGTCTTCGACCGGATCCGGCAGCTCTTCTCCCAGACCCCCGAGGCCCGCATGAGGGGCTACAAGCCCGGCCGCTTCTCCTTCAACATCCGCGGCGGCCGCTGCGAGGCCTGCCGGGGCGACGGCATCATCAAGATCGAAATGCACTTCCTGCCCGACGTCTACGTCCCATGTGAGGTCTGTCGCGGGGCCCGGTACAACCGCGAGACCCTCGAGGTCACCTACAAGGGCAAGTCCATCGCCGACGTCCTCAACATGACTGTTGGCGAGGCGGTCGAGTTCTTCAGGAACATCCCGCCCATCGCCTCCAAGTTCCAGACCATCCACGACGTCGGTCTCGACTACATCAAGCTCGGCCAGCCCGCCACCACCCTCTCCGGCGGCGAGGCCCAGCGCGTCAAGCTCGCCGCCGAGCTCTCTCGCCGAGACACCGGCCGCACCCTCTACCTGCTGGACGAGCCCACCACCGGCCTCCACTTCGACGACATCAAGAAGCTCCTCCAGGTGCTGCGCCGCCTCACCGAGGCCGGAAACACCGTCCTCGTCATCGAGCACAACCCCGATGTCATCAAGTGCGCCGATTACATCATCGACCTCGGCCCCGAGGGCGGCGACCGGGGCGGCTATGTCGTCGCAGACGGCACTCCCGAGGAAGTCGCCCGAAACCGGAAGTCCTACACAGGCCACGTGCTCAAGCGCGTTCTCGCGAAGACATCGAGGAAGACGACCCCTCGGCGTCCGCGCAAGCGCCGCGCGCTCAAGAAAGAGGCCGCCTCCACAGTCGCCTGAGGCCCCGGGATCCCGAGGATATCGTGCATGCATGCTGACCTGCTGCTTCTCAACGGGCGCATCCTCACGCTGTCGCGCCGGCCCGCCGCCGGCCTCGCCCTCCTCGGCGACCGCATCATCGGGGTAGGGGAGGACCGCGAGCTTGAACCCCTCCGCGGACCCCGCACTCGCGTGATTGACCTGCAAGGCCGGCTCGCCCTGCCCGGCTTCACCGACAGCCACGTCCACCTCGGGGCCCTGGCCAAGCGGCTGTCGCAGATCAGGCTGGAATCCGCGGCCACGCTGGCCCAAGCCCTCCGCCTGGTCGCCGCCCGCGCGCGCAGACAGCCGCCGGGGACGTGGATTACCGGCGCTGGATTCGACAAGAACCGCTGGGGCGACGCCTTCCCCACGCGAGCCGACCTCGACCGCGCAGCCTCCAAGCACCCCGTCGCCCTGCGCTCGCGGGACGGCCATACGCTCTGGGTCAACACCTTTGCCCTGACCACCTGTGGCATCACCCCTCGGACTCCCGACCCGAGCGGCGGCCTCATCGCCCGCGACGAGCGCGGCCGGCCGACGGGCATCCTCCACGAGACGGCCACCGCCCTCATCCCCAATCTGCGCGGGTTCGACGAGCCCCGCGCCGCCGCCGACGCGCTCGTTGCCGCCCAGCGCTGCCTCCTCAGACACGGAATCACGTCAGTTCACTTGATGGAGGAGACCCCCATCTTCGAGGCCCTTCAGCGGCTCCGCACAGAAGGCAACCTCCTGCTCCGTTCCACTGTCTATCGACACGCAGACACTCTCGACGGGATGGTAGCCGCCGGTCTCGCCAGCGGCTTCGGGGACGAATGGCTCCGCGTCGGCGGCCTCAAGCTGCTCCTCGACGGCGCCCTCGGCAGCCAGACCGCCTGGATGTTCCGGCCCTACGACAACGCCCCTGCGGCGGGGTGCGGCGTGCCGGTCGTGCCGGTTGGCGCGCTGGCCGGGATCGTGGAGCGTGCCGCCCGCGCCCGTATCGCCTGTGCCATCCATGCCATCGGAGACCGCGCCAACGCCGAGGTGCTCGACGTCCTGGAGAAAGCCCGCGACCTGCCGACCCCCCTGCCCCAGCGCGTCGAGCACGCTCAGCTCCTCCGCCGGAAGGACATCCCGCGGTTTGCAGGCCTCGGCGCCATCGCCTCCATGCAGCCCTGCCACCTCCTCGGCGACATCGACACCGCCGAGCGCTACTGGGGCCGTCGCTCCCGCTGGGCCTATCCCGTCCGCAGCCTCCTCTCCTCCGGCGCCACCCTCGCCTTCGGCTCCGATGCCCCTGTCGAGACCACAGACCCCCTCAAGGGCATCTACGCCGCCGTCTGCCGCCAAACCCTGGACGGCCGCCCCGCCTCAGGCTGGTACCGCAAGGAAGAGGGCGTCAGCGTCCTCGACACCCTCCGCGCCTACACGCTCGGCCCCGCTGCCGCCACCGGCGAATCCCACCTCAAGGGCCGCCTCGCACCCGGCTATCTCGCCGACATCGTCGTGCTCTCCCAGGACATCACCCGCCTGCGAAGCCGCGCTCTCCTGGACGTCGAGGTCGACCTCGTCATCGTCGGCGGCCGCCTTCGATACCGCCGCCCCCGTTGACGCTCCTCACCTCGGCTCGGTATCATCTGGTTGGACATGCCCTTAACCGCGAGCCTCGACGAGAAGATCGAAGAGATACCCGACCGGCCGGGCGTCTACCTCTACAGGGACGTCTCGGGCGACATCCTCTACGTCGGCAAGGCGCAGTCGCTGCGCAGCCGCGTCCGCTCCTACTTCCAGCCCAGCGCCGATCTGGAGCCGCGCAAGCAGCTCATGATCGATCAGGTTCGCGATCTCGATTTCGTCGTCGTCGAGTCGGAGCGAGAGGCGCTCATCCTCGAATTCAACCTCATCCAGAAGCACCGCCCGCGCTACAACGTTCGCTATCGAGATGACAAGAGCTATCCGTACATCAGGATAGACCTGAGCGAGGAATACCCGGCCCTCTGCGTCGTACGCCAGCGCGCCGTCGCCCGGGACGGCGCCCGCTACTTCGGACCCTATCTCTCCACCCGCGCCATGTGGCAGACGATACGTCTCCTGCGTCGGGTCTTCGGCATCTGTCAGCGCGCCATCGTCTCCGCAAAGAGGCGCAGCGGCTGCACCTGGACACCCGCCAAGGGACCGCGCAAACGGCCCTGCCTCGACTACCACGTCGGCCGGTGCCTGGCTCCATGTGTCGGCGCCGTCACCCCGGAGGACTACAGGCACGTCGTCCGGCAAGTCTGCGACTTCCTCGACGGCAGGTACGACCATGTCCTCGGCGAGCTCCGCAAGCAGATGGAGCAGGCCGCCGCCGACATGAGGTTCGAGGCCGCCGGGAACCTCCGCGACCAGATCGAATCGCTCGAAGAGACCGTCAGCCGCCAGCGGATCGTCTCCCACACGGGCGGAGACGCCGATGCGCTGGGCTATGCGCTCCGTGAGGACACGGCCTGCATGGCCGTGCTGCAGATTCGCGAGGGGCGGGTCGTCGGACAGGACAATCACCTGCTCGAGGGCGTCGCCGGCGTGTCCGCCGCCGAGGTCGTCAACGAGTTCGCCAAGCTTCACTATCAGAAAGCGGCGGACGCCCCGAAGGAGGTTCTGCTTCCCATCGAGATCGAGGATGCGGCGACGCTGGCGGGGCTGCTGGGCGAGCGCCGGTCGGCCAAGGTCCGCGTCTTCGCTCCAAAGCGCGGCGCGAAGACGGACCTGGTCGCCATGGCGATGGAGAACGCGGAGCAGCACCTCCGAAGCGTGCTCGAACGCGAGAGCGCCGAGCGAAGAAGGGGAGAGGAAGCGGTCTCAGACTTGCAGAAGACCCTATCGCTGCCGGTGCCCCCGCGCCGGATCGAGGCCTTCGACATCTCGAACGTGTCCGGCGCCCAGGCGGTCGGATCGATGATCGTCTTCCAGGACGGGCAGCCGAAGAAGAGCGAATACCGACGATTCCGCATCCGGCTGTCAGAAGGGCGGCAGAACGATTTCGAGATGATGAGAGAGGTCCTCTCCCGTCGCCTCAATGCCGCGGTATCCGGAAACGTGAAATTCCAGCACCTGCCCGACCTCCTGCTCGTGGACGGCGGGCCCGGCCAGCTCGCTGTAGCCCGCAGGGCGATGGAGGAGCTCGACTTCAATATGCCCGCCGCCGGTCTCGCCAAAGAGCACGAGCACGTTTACCTGCCGGCGCGCCGGGCGCCGATCTCGCTCCCGGCCCACTCCCGCGCGCTCCATCTCCTCCAGCGCCTGCGGGACGAGGCCCACCGATTCGCGCTGAGCTATCATCGCTCCCTGCGCGCGCGACGCGCTCGGGAGAGCATCCTCGATGAAGTCCCCGGCATCGGCGACGCGCGCAAGCAGCAGCTCCTCAAACACTTCGGGACTGTGAGCCGGTTGCGCGCCGCCTCCGTCGAAGAGGTAGGCGAGGCAGCCGGCATCGGCGACAGACTCGCACAAGCCGTCGTGGAGCACCTGAGAGAAACCGAGTCGGAGTGAGCATGGCATTTCGTGTGAGAGCACTTCAGAAGGGCGAGCTAGACGGCCTCCTGCTCTGTTTCCAGGACGCCTTCGAGGTGGACGACTCCAGCATTTCGATCGTCAGGAACTCCCTCGTCAACGATCCCTACTTCCACCCCGAGCGCGTCCGCGTGGGACTCCTCAACGGCCGCATCGTCAGCCACGTCGTCGTCCTGCACCGCGCCGTCTTCGTCGGCAACCAGGTCATATCCGTCGCCGGCATCACCGCCGTCGCCACTCATCCCGCCTACCAGCGACAGGGATTCGGCAGCCGTGTCATGGAGGACGCCCTCCGCGTCATCAAGCAGCAGGGCTACGACATAGCGATGCTCACCACTCGGGTGCCTGGCTTCTTCGCCCGCTTCAGCTTTCGCGAGGTGCCCAAGGTCGACGGCTTCGAATGTCCCGCAAGAGCCCTCGCCCGCCTCGAAACCGGCACGCGATACTCCGTCGCGCAGATCGAGTTCACCCGAGATTGGCGCGCGCTGCTCGCCATCTACCGCCAATACAGCGAGGGATTGACCGGCCTTCAAATACGGGATGGTCGCTTCTGGGAAACCTGGCCGCGTCGCGGAACATTCCCCCACGGATTCTCGTCGCGCCTGGGCGCAATCGGCCTCGTTGCCGAAGTAGAGGGCAGGATGATCGCTTACGTCGCCGCCTACACCTCCCCCGAGCAAGACCACCTCACCATCACGGATCTGGCCCACGTTCGCGGCCACGAGGCGGGCGCCTTGAGGCTCCTTCGCCAGGCGGCAGAGGACTACCTAGCTGTCGGCTCCGGCCGGGCGGTGCTTCAGATCGGCGGCAACGCGCCCATATTGACTCACCTCCGAGCCGCAGGGGTCCCCCTCGAGGTCGAAGTGGGCCCTGGTCTCATGGTGCTCATACCCAACCGCGAATGGATCGGCCCGGCCGGCTTCCGCAATCCCGACGACGCCATCGAGCATTTGTTTCGCTCGGAGCCGCCGATCCTCTGGCAGCGCGATGGATATTAGTCTGCAGGTGCTCGAGACACCGCTGGGCTGGGTCGCCGCCGTCGCCCGCTCCGGGCATCTGATAGCCACCTCTCTCCCTCAACCGACCTCGGAGGAGGCGATCGCAGCCTGCGGCGTCGAGGCTGCCCCGGGTCGCGCAGACGATCTGCTCGCAGCTCTTGCTGGGGATCTCCGGCGCTACTTCGACGGCCAGCCCGTAGACCTCGCCATTTACCCAGTTGACGTGGCCGGCCTGCCACCCTTTCATCGGCGCGCCTTGCTTGCCGCGCGTCGCATCTCGTATGGACAGGTTCGCACCTACGGGTGGCTGGCGAAGCACGCGGGTCGCCCTCGCGCCGCCCGCGCGGCGGGGCAAGCGATGCGGACCAATCCCCTTCCGCTCGTGATCCCATGCCACCGCGTCGTCGGCGCGGGGGGCGCGCTCACCGGGTTCGGGGGAGGCCTGGCGCTCAAGCGCGCCCTGCTCCAGTTGGAGGGCATCCGCTGCCGCGGAGACCGGGTTCTCGGGGTCTGATCGGGGCGCACACATCCGACTCGGAGAGGAGAGGGAATGAAGCTGCTT
>Ga0307376_10001656_pt1 | contig 23415 bp, 52 predicted proteins | sample TR2MG_FD_202536 | JGI IMG/M metagenome (GOLD analysis project Ga0307376, IMG submission 202536) | Soil microbial communities from Risofladan, Vaasa, Finland - TR-2 | ecosystem: Environmental > Terrestrial > Soil > Coastal area > Acid sulfate soil | place: Finland: Risofladan, Vaasa | collected...
TCTCCATCTTAAACAATGGAATGAGCCTATTGTGCGTGCCTAAAGTTTTGCCTACTGTTCTTCCGATTCTTTCTTGGAGCGTTTCCATTTTAGTTTCTCGAATACTTTACGTTTCTCAATCTTCTCTGCTTCTAAAGTCCCTATAGGAACGAGATTCGCAGGAACGTAATAAACATCCCCACCTTCGTAAGGCTCTTTGCCTTCCGCAACCAATATCTCATTAGCTGTCCTTGCTCCCATATTGAAATAAGCTTGGTCTATCTCTGCCTGAACTTTCTTGTCCCTAATATCGATGTCCAAGAACTCAAAGGCAAAAGAAGTAATCTGAAATCCTTCCCAAAGTAAAAGCTCATTTATAACCCAAGTAAAATCCCTCTGTCTCGGATTGATAACTGAGTCAAGATAAATCCTGTCTACGTCCTCTGCTACTGTTCCCCCAAGCTGACCTTTCTCAATGATTGAAGCTCGATAAGGCGGAACGTGATGTGCTGTTAATACATCATCCCTGTTGTCTTTTCTATACACTCTGAATGATGCTTCTTTAGCCTCAACAGATAACCTCTCAAACTTAACCGTTGCTCCCTCAGGCGTAGAGAATATCATCGTCCTGTGAGGATTCCTCTTAATCTCGGTCTCGAAATAAGCCTGTATCTCCTTCTTCAAATCGGCATCCATATCTACGCCTTCCAAAATAACGGCATAGGCAGGTATTCCGTGATTCGAAAAGAAATCGAGATTATATTCCTTCTCCTTCATCTCGCCATACATCTGAAAGAGAGCAGGCAACCATTCAGGCAACCCATAATAAGAAGACCTGTAGGTATGCTGTTTTAGCTGAATCAATTCTGTCCCTGCCATATCAGGGTCTACAGCATCAGAAAAGACTCCTGTCTCTTTATTGAGAATCCTTGGGTCTCCCCACTTCTTAAAATATACTTTATTTATTCCTATCTTCTGAACCCATTTCTCTTTGTCTTTGGTAAGTCTAATCGTAGTAGCATTAACGTGATAAAGAGCTTTGATTCCTTCTTCCTTTGTAGGGTCTCTAACTACTTCGAAATAGCCATTGCCACACGCTTCATAATCAAGCATAACCTTCTTGCAGACTGAAGTAATATCTTCTTCTTCATTACACTTATTAAAGAAATCCATCAACTTGCTATAATCTTCATCCGTAGGCTTCTCTCCTTCTACTTCCTTGAGCTTCCAACCAATCCCTACAGCATCCTGAACCTTAACCCTTACGCAAGAGGAATGAATTACAGAAATATCGAGCCAACTCATCAACTTCAGAAGGTTATAAGGAGGGTCTATAACATCTACCGCCCACTTACCTTCTTCGGTAAATTGCCTTGTCTGCGGTATCTCATACTTCTTCAACTCTACCTCATCAAACATCTTACCGCCTGTAGTCATAAACACTTTTGTTACTTTAGCATCTCTTTTATTAGTCATAGCTCATCACTCCTTATACTATTGATAGTCCTGCTTTTCTAAAGCCTTTTTCTTTGACCACCAAAGCGTAAACGACTCCTGCTACTGCATCGGCAATATCCTTACTTCCTTTTGGCGGATGGTCAACTTTCTTCCCCTTTATCAGCTCAAGTCTTTTCAGCTCATCCAAGAACGGAGTATACTTATAGTATCTGACAAGACCTTGATAAATCTCTTCCTTCATTGTCTCATAAGCATCAAGACCTTCAACCGACTGCTTGCCTGCTGAGAAGCCGAGCTTCTTCAACTGCTGTATCGAACTCGCACTCTGAAATTGGTCATAGGTAACTCCTGAGATTTTGAACCCCTTATCCCTAATCTCTTTTATTAAATCTATTACTCCTTGAATATCGACCTCTTCCCCTTTGGTAGGCTTTATCCTGTGCATCAAATCTATCACCGCTAATCCCTGCTCGTAATGTCCCATAGCCATACCGCAGGCATCGTGAGTAAGTCCAAGGTCTATGTGTAGGTAGTATTTCCTCCCTGAGAACCCCTTAAAAGATGCCTTTAATCGCCCAAATTCATCGAAAGGATGGCTTATTTTGATTGTTTCGACTCCTTGGTCATCCTTTACAGGAGAACGCTCTATGAGGCAGTTTTCGACCGCAGTCCAATTCTTCATATACGGCTCAAGAGCTAAGCTCGCAATACCTCCCAAATCCCTCCAAGACTTCTCAGGATTCTTCTCAAAATCCCTCTTATACTTGTTCGGTATCTGCTCTCCCCTCAGCTCAAAGGTATCCCCATCCTCAATAGCCTTAATATCCTCAGGTATCACTTCCCAAATCTTATGCCTGCGAACAAACGTCAAAGGGTCATCCTCCCCTTCCTTCGCTTTCCGCTCAATGAAGTCATCTATGTATCGTGGCGAGCTAATCATAACAAGCAAGCCATTCTTATTGAACCGAGATTGTATCCTTCTCTTTAATGTGTAGAATATATCTTCAGCGACATCGTGAGCTTCTGTCTCTGTGTAGAATGCGGACTCATCCATTATTCCTACTATCAAATTAAACCCTAATGGAAATGTCGAAGCGGAATTAGCAGGTATGATATTGACTCCTTTATGGAATCGAAGCTCTGATAATATCGTAGGGTCAGGCTTGCCGTATTTCTGAAACCAAATGCTATTAAGGATTCGGCTCTTTACTTCTCCGAAAACGACCTTCTTAGCCTGAAGTCCATTAACTGACATATTCATAATCGTGGCAACTGAAGTAGGGTCAAGGTTAAAGGCGGTCAACGGATTCTCAAGGCACAGCAAATTATATGTAAAATAAGATATGATAATCGAAGTTTTGTAACTCTTCCCTGTTCCAATAGCCTCATCAAATACCGCTTCTTCATAAGGACAGAAAGCGAACGAATTCTCATCGCAGAACAACGCCCTCAAATCCTCCATCACCGCAGGTCTGATATAAGCTCCAAGATTCAAGAACCTATCTGACATAACGAACTCTTCTATGCAAACAGGCTTCTCCAAATACTCCATTCCTTCAAGGCTTCGCTCAGCCAAGAACAGAGCCGTCTGCACCTGCTCAGGAGTCTTCATCACTTCTGTCAACTTTGGTAGCTCTTGTGTATTGATTTCTTGCATCATAAGAATCTATTGTTACCGCTCTTTCCCCTATATACTATCAACTCGTAAACCCAAACCAAGCAACATACCAATGTCCAAACCGCCAAGAACACTACACCTAAGGCTAATTTGATATATCGCATTTCTAAGCTCCATCTCTTACTCCACCATCTTCCACCACAGCCTGCACGCTTTCCTCTGTTCTAACATTCTCTGCTTCTATTACCTTTTCCTTCTTCCCTTCAAAGCTTCTCTCCATCCCCCTCAACGTAGCTATCAACGTCTTCTTCTGCTCAGGACTGTATGTCTTCACAACCTGTCTAATCTGTGCCGTCTCCATCTCATTCGTGACCTGAACATCTCCCTGCCCTGTAGTTATCTGCTGATTCAACTTCACTAAGTTTCTTCTATCTTGCCACAACTCAGGAGCTTGATTCGTCAACCAAAATATAGATGCAGTCATATTGCCTCTCAAGGCTTGATTATAGACTGATTTCGTGACACTAATCGTAGCATTCATCTTCCCTTTTTTTATAGCCTGACATAATTCGCTGTTCCGCTTCTTCCATCTTGCCAATGTCCGAGGACTTATATCCCAATATGTGCAGAGATTTTCTTCCGTAAACCCAAGTCCTGCAAGGAGTTTCGCATCTCCCATCAAATCTTCCCTAAATTTAGTCGGTCTACCTGCACCCATTACCTACTCCTTAATTTTGTCATTTTTGAGTTTCTCCATTTCGAACCCTAAACACTTGATGCTTCCCTGTGGAAAGAACCCCCTAATCTTGGTCACTTTGTAGCCTGTCATCGCTTCTACCTTATGGAATAACCTTCCCCAAAAGAACTCCTGATGCTTGTGCAAATCAGGTATCTTCATCCTCTTAGGTATATTCAGGCAGGCTTTCTGAAGCGTAGATGCCATCCTGAACCTACCCTTATGGTAAGTAGCATCGGTCAAAACAAAGGTCTTCCTACCACTTCCTTCCAACCGAACGATGATATTAAAGAACAACTCCCAAGGCGACTTGTCCGAATCTATGTCAAAGTAATTATAAGCATCCAAATCATCTGTGAATATCCCTAATCTATTGTCCTTCTTCTTCGTGGTATCCACGAACTTATACGGATATTCCTTGTGACTCTCTACCCTACCGCTCTCTTTATAGCACTTCTTAAATATCGCCCTATCACCCTCCTGAAAGAACTCAAGGATTCTATTCTTCTTGTGCAGAGCCATCATCTCCCTGCGTAGTAATGTCTTCCCTGCTATAAGATAACCGTTATCTATCATATCTTTCTGCAAAACGGACAGTCAGGGTCTTTGTGTCTCTGAACCAAGACCTCATCTGCTTTCCTCTCAGAATACTGTTCCACAAAATCATAAAGACCACTCACACAATCAGCACAAAAAGCCACTCTTTTCCCACCTACAAATCCCAACTTACCTCCGTGCCTAATAGGATTGAAGCTATTCCTACATATTGAACACTTCTTCAAAATCGAAGTTAGCGTCTTCGGTCTGTCGCTCATTACTTACCCCTCTTTTGCGACTTCTACCTTGATTCCCTTAACACCTCTCAACGGCTGTAAGGCTTCTATCACCTTATGCCTAAGAGAATCATCAAATCTTAGGACTACCCAATTCGGCTCATATATATCCTCAAAAAGAACATCCTCAAGAGTAGGTATCTCTTCATTAAGCTTGAACATCAGCTCTACATCAAGACCTACCAACCTGAGCAATTCGTCATCCAAATTAGCAAGCAAGTCTAAATCATTATGCCCTGTGTTATTATTAAGCCTCAGATTCAGCTCCTGCTCAGTCTTCAGGTCTTCGATGTAAACATACACTACAGGTATCTTCTCTATTCCTAAAGACTTGGCAACCCTTAACCGCAGATGCCCACCAATTACAATGTTCTTTCTCTGCTCAGCACCATTGACTATCAAAGGGTCAACGATTCCAAACTTATGAACCGATGCCTTGATATTCAAAAACTCTTCATCTGTCACAGAACGAGGATTATACTCTGAGTCTTTCAGAGTCCCTGCTTCTACTTCTACAATTTCTAACTTCTTCTTTTCTTCTTTCGGAGTTTTAGATTCTGTCATCTCGCCTCCCTAAAAACAAAAAAGACTAACCGCAACTATTCAGTTAGCCTCCTATATTCTTTCAGTCTCAGGGTATAAAAAACCGTCATCACTTCCTCCTATTCGAAGAAAGCAGACATCCCTAAGATGATTATTATTATTATATCTCAAGTTTTCTCTTTTGTCAAGCTTTTTCAGCTTCTTGTTTGTCTTTACTCTCTGTATTGTTTTCTTTATCCCAAGCTGACTGTGCTTCTTTGAGCCTATTCCATACCCTTATTACTAACTCATTAGCTTGAGGGTCAGGAGTATGCTCGTTCCAACACTTCATCAAGAACTTAAAATCCTCATACTCAAGCTTCGCCTTCTCCGCTTCTCCAACCTTGATAGCATTCATCAAATCTGAGCGAACCTTGTAAAGCTGACTATGCTCCGCCATCTTCAAACCATTCGACTTCTTGCCTTTTTGAACAATAGCATTAACTGCTACACTCACGAACAACTCCTCAGGTTTCATATCCTTCGGAAGATTCGTCAGTCCCTCTGACTCAATCTTCATATTGATGTAGAAGGGATTCTTCTCTTCATTCTTGCTCATAATGAGCCTCCTTTTTTCTGACTTCCATCTAAGCGTTTCTTACCTTCAGCAATAAGCATCGCTTCGATTCTGTCTCTAATGTTAGGCATTACAAATCCTTCATCCTCTAATTTCTTTGTAGATAAAATACAATTCGACCTACCTGCTTTCAAGGTCTTCGCCAATGCTTCATAGCTTATAATCTCATACTTCAAATCCTTATAGACCCACTTCTTATACATCTCCAATATTTCTTCGTTCGTCATCGAACCTTTATTAACGACATTCCACGTTCCTGTATGTCCTTTCTCAGCCAAGAACTTAATCGCTTCCACCAAGTCTGCAAGGTAAGTCATCGAATTCGGCAGGCTACAAATCGGCTTGCCTGCATAAGTATATTTCAAAAGCTTTGAAATCAGACTCCTGTCACCCATATACTCATCAATCGGCATCCTGATTCTTAAAACACAACACTCAGAGAAACCCTCCAAGATGTCCTGAGACCATTTCTTTGTCCTTGCATAAAAGCTTCCATCAAAATCAGGAACGTCTTCTTCTGTATAATCTTGGTCATACCCATCATAAATACAACCACTCCCTATGTGAATCCAATACTGCTTTATCTCATAACACAGCTCGGCTATCATAGTAGGTATCCCAACATTAGCTCCAAACACAACATCCTTATGGTCTTCGCACCAATCCACATTCGGCTTCCCTGTCTTACCTGAACAGTTAATCAAAACGTGACTCGGATACTCCTTCAAAAGCAAATTCTTTAAGACATCAGCACTCTCTATATACCCTTGAATCAGCTTTGCGTTCGGAAGCTTAGTAGCAAGATAACCACCGATGTAACCACTCCCAATTATTAAGAAATTAAGAGCCATTCTTCTTACCCTCCTTCTTGCTTTCCTTCTTGCCTTCCTTTTTCTCTTCCACAGGGACTAATCCCATCTTAACCCTTTCTTCAGTCTTAGTATCTGAAGTAATCACAGGATTATCTACCTTCTCTTCAAGTATCTCCTTCTTCTTAATCGGAGCTGTCTGCACTACAGGAGGAATCGTAGAAGTTACCTCTACCTTAACAATCTCTGCCTTAGAAAGCGAAGCCATCAGCTTCTTCCTACGCTTAGCAAATTCTTTCCTCTTCTTCCTTCTACATTTCTTACATCTTCTCGGCTCTTCCAAAGCCTTCCTGATAAAAAATTGTTGCTCATCCTTAGTAAAAACATACTTGCTATTACATACTGTGCAAGTCATCATCCTATCTTGTAGCTCAATGCCCATAATACCCCCTCAGTTTTTCTTCTTCTTTGAGATAATCATAATTGCTTCTCTCACCTCAACCCAATGAGGCTTATTAGTAAACTGTGGAAGGACTTCATCCATACCCACAGCAATAACTCCGCTAACTCCTTTTACAAGAGTCCCTATCGGCTTCTTAGTTTTTGTATCGTAATATATCTTCCACTTGATAACTTCTTGAATCTCAGACTTCTTAATATCTACAACTATATCAGGCGTCTCACTCATTTCTCCTCCTTGTCTACCTGAAACTCAGCCTTCATAAGAGTCTCAAATGTTCCGCAGTCTGTCCAACTGCCTTCTAACTCTGCAAATAATGCACTCTGTCCCTTTATGTAATACCGATTAACATCGGAAATTTCGTATTCTCCCCTTCCGCTCGGCTTCAATGTCCCAATAATCTTAAACACATCAGGCGTATACATATAGATTCCTGTCAGAATCTTATTGCTCGGAGGGTCTTTCGGCTTCTCTATCACATCAACTACCCTGCTCTGCTCAAATTTAAGCACCCCAAATCTATGCGGAGTATCCGACTTCTGAAAGAACAACACAGCTTCACTTTGCACAGGAGACTCTTTGAAATCTTCAACATAATTACGAAGAGAGGTCTCAAAAATATTATCCCCTAAGATAACAACCATCTTGTCCCCATCCACAAACGGCTCTGCAAGTGCCAAAGCCTGAGCTATTCCACCTGCTTCGTCCTGAATGGAATAAGTGATTCTGACTCCCCACCTTGAACCACTACCTAAATACTTAACGACTCCCTGATAATTCTCTCCACCTGTGACTACGTGGATATTGTCAATCCCTGCTTCTATCAACCGTGACAATGGATATTCAATCATAGGAGACTTGCCAATCCTGAGCAAATGCTTGTTCGTTGCAATCGTAAGCGGTCTCAGCCGTGTTCCACTTCCGCCTGCAAGAATAATACCTTTCATTTATCCCTCCAATGAACTAATCTATAAAAGAACCCAAGAATAAAATCAGAAGCAATTCCAATCTTCCACTCAAAAAACTCCCAAAGAACTTCTCCTAATTTATGCTTATCTGTTAATTCAATCTTATCATAAGATACCCACGCCTTTTCATTCGTAACGAAACTATGTGTATCAGGCTCAACCATAAAACCATAATTATGATTATGCCACATTACTTCTACCTTATCCCAATCCAAATCCATAATCCCAACATAAATCATCCCCTCAGGAGTCTTTAATCTCGCTTGATTCTTAGTAGGATGGTATCTCAAAATACTGCAAACCCACTTCTTGAATAAATACTTTACTTCCCACTTCACTCTTCTCCAACCTTCCTGAATCATCATCCCTATAAGAATGAAAAGAAACTTAATGAAACCAAAGGGACTCATAAACTTCATTTCTTCTCCCTCCGTGCTATCCAAGCCTCTACTTTGAGCTGAAAATGATAATAATAAAACTTCAAAAAGTGCCAAGGACTTGAAAATCTCATTCTATTCCTAAATTCTTTTCCAAAGTTTCTAAGGTCTTTACTCTATCTTCTTCGTGAGCCATCTGTCTCCAAAAATAACGTCTCTGCTGTCGTGGTATATCAGCCTTCCTCATAAAGCCTTCCAAAGATGATAATAAAGTCAAGGCGTATCGGACTCGTCTTCTAAAATACCAACGCTTGATTCGTCTAATCATCCTTGCTTTATAAAATCTTTGTTAAAGAAATCGTAAGTCTTAGCAAACCCCTCGATATTACCTTTGCCATTACAACAATCATCTTGATTCGCCCACAAATATCTGAATTTCTCATAGTCATCATCGCCATCATAGCAAACTGAGAAATCCGCTCCCTTTATCCAACATACTTCCCTGATATTCTCATAATAATACCGCTTCTCTTCCGTAGAAAAGTGCAACGCCTGATTCTTCTGCTTCGTGGATGTGTCGAACAACCAAGTCAAATCTTGCCCTGTCTTATCCTTAATCCATTTTATATTCCAAGAAGATAACCTCAAGAATCCTGCAATGATAGTATTAGCTCCTGCGTCAATGCTCCTATCCACAAGACTCCAATCGAAGTATCGGAACTTCCTTGCTCCTGTAGGAAACTTCTTCTTCTGTGAAAAATAACCATCAGGATACATCGGAAACAACGGATTGATTCTTACTGCTGTATAAAAGCCTGCTTCGCTAACCTTCTTCAAAGCTTCGAGCCTCTCACTTGTCGAGCTTGCATTCCCCTCAAACTTCTTCGAAACGCTATCGTAAGGAGTCGTAATCGAGAACTGAATATACGCTAAATGCTTCTTCATAAACCTCGCATACTCAGCCACCAACTTATTCTTCGTGAGTATCAAGTAAGGATAATTGAAATGATTCAGCATCTTGATTATCGCATAGGTAGACCTTTCGAATTCTTCTATGTCCCCAAAGCAATCGGTCATTCCTCCAAGTCGAACAGGCAACCTCTCCCTTATCAACTCCTTGAACTTACCTTTATTATTAGAAAGAGCATCACTAAATATCTTTTCCAACTTATCTACATCGGCTACAGAAGGACTTTCAGGATTCCAAAGACTCCTAAACTCAAGGCAACTCTTAGCATAACAATAGAGACAATCATTCGAACAGCCACAACCATAGGCATCTAACTTAAAAGGATAAAAGCACCTATGAACTTCTCCTCCTGAAGGAAGCTTCAAGGGACTCTTAAACTCCTTACTTTTCGATGATTTCTTCCCTACCTTTTTCAGCGACTTCTCCTGCTTTAACTAAAAGCTCACCTATTACCTTAACCATCTGAGGCTTGCTTCTTAAAAAAACAAACTCAGTCTTTTGATGATTAGTCAAAACTGAGCATCTGCCATCCTTGTGAACTTTAACGTGGATGTGCTGATTGTTTTCTCCCTCAATCCTAAATTCGCTTACTGTTACTTTAAGCTCAGGCATCTGTTATCGACATCCCCCCTGTATCTAATAACTTAGCTTTAACAGGAACTCTTGGAAATTCTTTCACATCAGGAAAGCTCGCACACTCTACAGTAAATAACATCTCTTGAGCATTAACCTCTAAAGACTTAGGGTCAATACTGTCCTCAAAGTCACTACCGTCTGCATACTGCATCTTTAGAACTTTAGTCTTATCTGTAATGAGTCTCTGAAGAGCTAACCCAAAGTCTGTAGCAGTAATTATGAATACTTTTCTCTTTGCCATAATACCCTCCTATTATAATAACCACCAAGGATTCTCAGCATACCACTTGATTACTTTCTCAAGACCTTCAGCCATCTTCCACTCAGGTCTCCAACCTAAATTCTGAAGCTTGCTTCCTGAAATTGCATAGCGTCTATCGTGAACAGGTCTGATATGAGAATCAGGTATGAACGTCACTCGTCCTTCAGGCTTATCAAGAACTGCTAAAATCTTATGAGCTAACTGAACATTCTCTAACTCCTCAGCTCCTGCAATATGAAAGATGCCTCTCGACTTTCTCTGTATCAAGAACCATATAGCCGAGCAATGGTCTTCCACGTGCAACCACATTCTCTTATGTTTACCATCGCCATACACAGGTAACGGCTCATCAGCTAATGCTTTCTTAACAAACGCAGGAAGGACTTTTTGAATATGCTGATATTCCCCATAATTGTTTTCTGTCCTTGTAATAATAAATGGAATGCCGTAGGATTGACACCAACCTAAAACCAACATATCGGCTGATGCTTTCGTTGCGGAATATGGATTGGTAGGATTCAAAGGAGACTCTTCGTAAAAGAATCCTTCTTCTGCTTGTCCATACACCTCATCCGTAGAAACTTGAACCATAATTGTATCCTGACTCTTATAACCTTTTAGTTTCCTAATCTGCTCTAAAATATTAAAAGTGCCAAAGATATTATTTCTTACGTGAGATTCTGCGGAACGGAATGAATGGTCTACGAAAGTTTTTGATGCGAAGTGAACTACTATATCGATATTCTCAATAACATCTGAGATGTCGCCTTTAAGGTCTGCGTATACTAATTGAAAACGGCTATTATCTAAATAGCCGTCTAATCTTCGGAGATTCTTTTGGTCTACATTCATATCGAGACCAATCACCGAAACATCCTTGAAATTATCTAATGTATATTTAACGAACCGACTGCCTATGAACCCTAAACAACCTGTTACAAGCACCCTCCTCGTCATAAGTTATCCCTCGTTTACAGTTTACAATATAACGTAAGCTTAGAATAACACGAATGTTAGGAATTAGTCAAGTAATTTCTTAACAATTTGTTACTATTCTGTTTTGTTATTTTTCAGAACAAGTTTCTCTTGATACTAATTTGATATGTTTACACGGAACTGTTCGTCCCATTTGGTAGGCAACACAATCGCAGGTATTAAATTGCAGGTCTACTGTATAAACCTTATCCAACTCCCTAAAAGACTTAACTTGATACACTCCTTCCTTAATTTCTTTAACGAAATCAGGACTCAAGGGATTCGGTTTAGGCTTCGGAATTCTTTTCATCAAAGATTTTACCTACTCCATCTATGAATTGATTCTGAGACTTCATAACTCTTCTGACATCTTCTGTGATAGGCAAATGGTCAGCGAGCTTATCCATCTCTTTTCTGTCCCAACCTTTTGACAAATCGATAACGATTGTCTTCTTCTGCTCAGGCTCTTCTTCAATCTTTCTTATTTCTTTTATAGCCATCTCCATTTCCCTCCACTTCTCAAAGTCTAACTTGCCCTTTTGAAGCTTGTCCATAGATTTGATGCAGAACTTCCTTAATATCAATCTAAGCTTCTTCTCTTCTATCATTTATTCCCTCACTAATTTCTTAAATTTCAGAACGGTCTTCCATCTCAATGCCATCACATAGGCATCCGCTTCGTGATTATTAAGCTTCTTCCCACATTCTTGCTCAGCTATCATCTGAGTCACCCTCTTGTCAGCTTGTCCTTTCCACTCCCTAACCCCAACAAATTCTATCTTGTTTCGGTCTATCAAGGAAGCAGTAATCACTCCTATCGCAAGCATTAAGAGCTGAATACTCCTTGCATTCCTAACTGAGTAATCTCCCATCCTCATAAATGAATCAGGTAACTCTATAAGGACTAAATCTCCCTTATATTTCATCGCCCTGAAGTAAACGCTAATCTCTCTAAGCCTATCAATGAGAGTATCTTTAGGGTCTGTCCTAAAGGTATTCGAACTCACAAGTCTCCTACCATCTAATCGAGCTATCCCTATCGTAGTAATCGAAGGGTCTATCGACATTATCTGCATCAAGTTACCGCCAATCCATCCACAAAGAAGACATCCTGACCACCAATCATAGGCTCATACATCATCATATCATCTATGTAATTCCTCTGAATATTATCCAATTTGTCCTGAACCTTCTTCCTATTAACCTCATCATCCTCAGGAAGCACGCTTAAAAGCTGTCTGAGAGACCGTATAGCCTCCTTATCCTGCTCCTGAGCAACCTCTTTCATAGAGAAAAAGTCCTTAACCTCCTGATTTTCAAAGAATTCAGGCTTAACTTTGCGTCTCTCGTCCTTTGCAAGGTCGAAATATTCCTTGGTCAACCCTATAGGCATCGGCATCGGAGTATATTTCACTCCTTCGAAATGCTCCGCAAGCATCCAATAAGCAAGCTCTTTATTAAACTCTTCCTCCGTAATCTTCCCACTTGTCCTACGCAGGAACAGCTCCTTACCGAACCTAATGCTCCGCAACTCTTCTTCAGTCCTTTTAGATTCCACGGCTATCAAAAATACCTCTTTATCCCTATAGGCAATGGAGCTTCATCATCATACTTTCCCTCAAGTATCTTAACATAATTCGTATCGTTTTGAATAATGAAGTCGAAGCCAACCTTCCACTTTTTATCTGTAAATCCTAATAGAAATTTAGACTTCTCAATCCTATCTACAACCCTCTTATAATTATCCCTAAAGTGAGCCACAGAAAACCTTTGTTTCAAATGTTTTCTTCGCTCATCACTAACCTTTATAACTGCTGTCAAAGCAGGATATTTCTTTACAAAATCATTCCAATATGCCACAGCCTCTTCTTCAAAAACCTTGTAATCATTCTTAGGAGCAGGCTCTTTCTCAGGCTTCTTCTCTTTGCCTGCACCAAGAACAGCTATGATTTCCTCGGCTTTTTTGCTTGGGTCAATAACAACGAAAGGCTTAAATACTTTATTAAGAACTTTATTAAGCTCTCCATCGCACTCACCAAGAATCTTCTCGATGTCTTTCTTCTCTACCACGGCTACTTACCGTTCCTTCCGTTCTTCGTAATCTTGAATATATCATCGAACTCAGTCTCTACGTTCCTATCATTAAACAACTTCAGGATGTTCTCTCTCAACTTACCTGAAGGTCTAAACTCAGGAAACTTCTCATTCTTGAGATTCGACAGATATATCCTATTGATTCCGAGCATCTTAGCGACTTCGATGTAAGTCAGATTCGCTCTTGCCACCGCCTCCTCGAATGCCCTTTGCTTAATCTGAACTCTCACTTCCATAATTACCCTCCACCCCTTGTCTTCTGCAAGAGATAATTCTTCACGCTCGGATTCTCCGAACATAAAGGATACCCTGCCATAATAACCATCGTATTTGTATGCTGTCTTCCGCACCATTTGCACTTGAAGTATCCTGAATTCTCTTCAACCCAATAATGCGAATCGAATGCCCACTCAGCAATAGTCAAATCCTCTTGTTCTATGTCAGGGACTCTGTATACGTTAATCCTTTTTATCGGCATCGTCCCCCTCCAAACCGTTACTCTCGATGGGAGCAAGGTCATCTTTCGGCTTACATTTCTTTCCTTTGAAACTAACACCAACTTTTTTCCTCCCTATTGCTTCAACAATCTTTTGAACCGTAACATCTTTCAACCTTCTCTTCAACTTCCTATTATCTATTGTCAAACAATCAAGTAAATCTATTCCTGCTTCTTCACACTTTACAATAAAGTCATTGATGTCTGAAATCTCCCAAGTGCTACTTACCGTGAAACCATATTCTTTCCCTCCTGCAACAACCGCTCCGTGATTATCACAGTAAATCTTTAAGATGTCAGTAGCTTCAGTCCTAAGCTTCGTATGCTTCTCTATCTTAACCGCAAGCTCCTGAGCTTCTTTGTCATTCATCGGCATAGTGAACATTCTCTCCTCTGCCTTCATCGCAGGACAAAGATTCCAACAACCGCAATATGCACAAGTTTTCCCAAGCTTAGGCTCAAATTTCGTCTCATTCTCAATCAAGAAGACCTTTGACATTATCTTCTTCTCGATTGTAGCCAACTCATCTTCCTCAATCGTAAAAGTCTTCTGCCATTCGTGCCTTACGAAATCAAGCTCTATCTCAAACATCGATACGTGCTTGTATACTTGCTTCACTCCCCAAGCATAAATCTCAAGCTGAAACCTCGGAGCATCCATCAACCATCCTGCCTTGTAATCCGTAATCTTAGCTACATCCCCTGCTATCTGAAGGAAGTCTATCATAAACCTAAAGAAGACATCAGGAGCTTCCCAATCTACCTGCTCCCCTTTCCTATTGATAGCGATAGTTTCTTCTGCTCCAACCGCACTCTCAAGAGCCACTACGTGATGGGATGCGTAATTCTTAACCATCTCCAAGACTTCAGGATAATGCTCAGCTTCTAAATTCTCCTGCCTCAAAGCAAGGTAAGCACACTCTTCCCACTTCTCAAAATCCTGCTCCAACTTATTATTGAGACAATGCCGATTGTAGATATTGATTGCGTTATGAACAACTCGCCCAACTATCATCAATGGATTCGTCTCTTGCACCTTCTTCTCGATATGCTTCATCTTGAACATAAAAGGACAGGCTTCAAAATCCTGTATCTTTGTCCAAGAGAAAGACAATACCTTCTTTACCTCTTTAATTTTCTTAGCCTTCTTCGCCATATAACCTCCTGCTATCGGCTTTGCTTTTCAGCCGTTGATAACGGCTCTCCCATTTCGGATGTCTCGATAAGAGATGTGTAGCTATCCAAGCCACTTCACTCGCACCGTGAATCCCTCTACTTCCTGTATGATGCTCAAAACAAGATGCCCAAAGATTCTCATCACTATCGTCATTCCTATTCCTGCTGATGTGATGAATATGCTCAGTCTTTCTTCCACATATCTCACAATTCGGATGCCTATCAGCGTAATCCTGCTGAGCCTTTGTCCTGCTATAGCTTCTCTTCTTCATCTTTAGCTTGCTTCTCATCTATCTTTGCATTAAGTCTCTTCTTCAGCTCCTCAAGCTTATCCTGCTTCTTATAGGAACGATAGATAGCTATTCTCTTACCTTGCGGAATGCTAAGTATATCAAATCCCTTAGCGATGTCTTCAGGAATAACGTCCTCTGTAACCTCTGATGCTTTAACCTCAATAGCGTTCGAGATGTCCACGAAGTGCCTTCTCTGAATAAAAGCTGTAGAAGTATAATCAAACTTCTCGAATATCAACTTCTTCAGACCACTATGTCCAATCTTAGCTTCCTGAGCTAATATTTCGAGCCTCATTCTCTGAGTATCCGTAATCGGAGCTTCAGGATGATTCTCGTCCTGTCTCCTTTTGACCGCTCCTGAATAGACATCAAGAGCTATACCAAACATCGAAGCACACTTCTTAACGCAATCAGAGACCGCTCCTTTCATATCATTGCCAAAGTCAAGGTAGCCTCCACCCTTCCGCTCTTTCAAATCAGCCTTACCAAAATTGGTCTTCTTGACAATATCTCCCTTATTACTATATAGTTTCAAAGAACCACGGACTATGAATTGTCCAACCTCTTTCGCTTCAGTAAGACTTGTCTGCCACTCGATGTCAAAATCCCAACGATGCCCTGTAAGAATATTCAACTGCTCAAGAACGTATCCAATGTCTACATAATCAAAGGTCATTCCTCCTTTACCCTGACGCTTACGAATCTTGTAACGTGGAGTCTCATTCAATAAGAGATTCCTTTGAGCTTGGTCGAATACCTGTGGAATACTATTTTGAATCTCTTCCACAAGCTTCTTCTGCTCCTCATTCTCAAGAGTAATAAGGTCTTTGACCTCTTCTACTTTCTTGACAGCTTTCTTTTTCTTAGCTGTCTTCTTTTCCTGTGGCGGAATCACTTCCTGAACCACATCTTTTTTCTCGTTTTCCATATTAGCCTCCTTTACATAGAGAACGACTTTACCTATATTATATTGGATGTTATAGTTTTAGTCAAGTGAAATTATGTTTTAATTAGGTAGGAATTTTAGGATAGACTTCTTAAAGTAATTCTTCAGGAGTAGGCTCTTCTTCCTCTGTCCCTGTAAATCTCTTAATCACTTCTTCATTGATTGATTTGCGGAGTGCTTCATCTCTAATTGTCACGATAGGATACCATTGCCCATCGCCACCTTTGGTCTGTGGCATAGCAACGAAGATTCCATTCTGTCCTTGAACTACTCTACAACCTCTAATCACTATCTTATCACTCAAGGATATATCGCAGAATGCTTTTAAGGCTTTTGATTTGTCTGTAAGCTCTGTCAAACGGATAACTTTAATCATTTCTTTCTCCTTCCATCGAACTTCCTTAAATAATTTATCTTCTTATCAAATTCTTTGACCTCTGCATCACACATACTGCTTATCAATTCAAAGCCTTCCTCACATTCCTTTTGAGTCTTACCCCTGATAGTAACTTTAAGAAACTTAGTCATCGCATACATTTCTACCTCCTTAATGAATCGTGCTGATGTTTCCTCAATAGCTTCTTTAATGTCTTCTTATCCGTCCCATATCTTGCTACCACCGCATCCATACCACCGTGAACCATCACAACTACCTTATTCCTTTTAAGAGCAATAATTTGGTCAGAACAAGGATAATCGATTACTGCATACTTCGGCTTAGACATCTTGACCGCCCTTCATTATCTCATAATTCCTATATATGAACAACAGCATATACCTTCCCCAACACATAAAATTAAAAGTCTTCTGTTTCATATAATGAGATTTCCACTCCATTGTTTTCAAGAAAGAATTTACATATTCCTGAATGATTTGGTCTGCCCTCTGCCAACCCCAATCTCTTGCCTCTAATCTTGAAGTCCTCCTTGCCTTGATAACAAGCTCTATCTCAAGGAGAGCCATCTTATCTGCCCATTGCTTAGTAGTCACCCTATTACCTCAACTAAACCAAAATCAAAATTCTGCTTTGTTATCCAAAAATCCGTTCCATTCATAGATAAGTAGACTATCTTCTGACCGCCTGCTAAGGTATTCTCCCCTACATAAGTAACAATCGAACCTAAAGGAATCGAGAATGGCTTATCATCCTTATCTAATGGAGAGATAAGAGACCAACAAAGACCATAAATAGTCCTATATCTTTTCTGCATAATATTGGAGAGGTATCCTATGGCGAGTAGAAAAAATCCACCAAAAACAACTCGCACTCTCGGTCTAAAAAGTCTCTTGCGAGACAGATTGGATTGGATTTAGAGCCTCAGCAATAGAGCATAGGATAACGCTCTCGTTTCCTTTAGTCGTTTAATCCAAGATAATTAGCATTATTGTAAGGATTACCATCCCCTGAAACATCCTTGTAATGCCCACTCACATACGTCCCATCACTTCTTGAATAAGGACTAATGTAACGTATTTCTGCCTGTGCTACTGAGCAGAATGCGAACAGAGCAATTACCAATACCATCAACATAGCAACTGTCTTCATTTCCGAACCTCCTTCCTTTCTTTTATTAAACCTGTAACTCGATACTGAAATCTTCTAAATCTTCTACTCCTACGAATACTGCTTTAATCTCATTCTTCTCAAACCAATGGCTCAGGTATTTTAGCTCTTCCATAGGAAACTTGCTTCTCTTAGTCTTAATAAGATAAGTCTTTCCTTTCTCAAGAGCGTATCCTGCTCCTTGATATTCAAACTTAACAGCAGGCTTATCATAATACTTCTGAACCTTTATCATTGTCTGTATCGCAATCACACAAACTACAACCAAGAACGTCAATGGAATCAGATATAACCAAATCATAATTGAACCTCACTCCTTCTTTATTTATATCTTCCTAAAGCAGAATCATTGTATGCACGTCCACATCCCTTATAGACAGCAGTATCTTCTTGCGGATTAGGAAGCTCTATAGCACTACATCCTATGCAATTCTGCTCCCTGTCTACCATAGCGACAACTTTCCCACACATCGTAAGCAATATAATAACTACAACTAAAACTAAATACTTCCTCATACTCTCCTCCTCACTTATTAAAATCATCCCTCAGCATATTGAAACCTCTCGCAAGCTTGTATCCTAAAGGCATCAGGATTATCTCATCAATTAGGTCTCTAATATGTAAATTCTCCAATTCAGTCTCCCCCCTGCCACAACAGCATTTGTAATCCTTCGGATGAATACAAATTTCCTTCTTCTTCGGTTTCACGAAATTAAAAAGAAAGCGTTTCCTTTCTATCCCAAAAAAAATCACAGCTCCAACTTCAACTGTTCCTTCTCAACCTTATCAATTCTTATCGGATAATCTATTAACTGAAAAGGCTTTGCTCCTGCGAACTTCGATGGAATCATCTTCTGATGAGACATTTTCCCTAATGTTCTAAGCTCCTCAGGAGATAGCGTCATCGTGCCTTTCACTCCTGTTTCTTCTGAAAAAGTAAATCTAACAGGATTATGATTCTTAATATAATCTCTAACATTATAATCCCTAAGAGAAGCTTTACCTTGAAAAAGTTTTTTGATATGCTCCTCTACTAATTCACCATACTTCGCCTTCTGCCTTCTCTGACCTTTATTTCCCATCTTCCCTCCTTAAATATTTCTTGAAGAATCTCTCCAACCTTCGATACCAAAGATAGTATTCCTCCCTGTCAATGGTCAACATACTAATTATCAAAACTTTCTTCTTGTCCACAACCTGCGTAATTATCTTAAACATCAATCTACCCTCATTTCAGCAACTTTATTCCTTCGAGGATGCCCATAGCGAGAAGAAGTCCTGCCAAGGCGATGATACATACCCCTGCAATTATACCACTATCCATTCTCGACTTCCTACCGTAATACTCCTGCCTCTCTTTATCATTCGGATAAATATTATCTAAGTGCATAATTCCTCCACGATTACCTTAACTCTTTTATATGATAGAGGTTTCTTTCTTTTCTGTAATTTATAAGGCACTTTGTTATATACTCTTGGATAATATAAAACCTTGAGACCATCTCTCTGATTCTTACTAATCTCATTAGGCTTACTGAATCTAAGCACGCTTAGAGAACCTTCATTCATCCATCCTGATATTGACTTCTTATTCTTCTTTTCTACAGGATGCCAAAATTTTGCTCTACCCTTCCACCTAACTGTTGTTCGACTTATCTTTCTAACCGCCCAAACGAATCCTTCTTTATCAAGTTTCTTGCATTGAAGGCGATATTTGACTCTTTCTTTCCTAAAACATTGACCCAACGTATTACTAAGCACGAGATTAGGATTATCAAGAGTAATCTCTATAGCCTCCCACATCTTCAATCCTCTCAAAACAGCAAAAAGATTTTCGTATCTATACTTTCTCTTTATGCTCCAAAAGATTTTATTAGGATTTATCTTCTTAATCTTGATGCTCATTTCCTACCTTCTGACTTTCTTAATGTCTTTCATTTTCATCGCCCAATCGAAATGCCAACTACGAGTCAACGAACGAAGCAAGAGACTGATAATCTTAACAAAATACTTATAGGACTGCTTACTTGGAAATCTTGCCCTTATAACTATCTCGACTTTAGTTTCTTCCATATTATATCACCTCTTCCCTTCCAACATCTTAATCCTCTCCTTCAACTTGAGTATCTCCCTTTGTGCCTTCCTGTCTTTTGCCTGATGATGAACCGCAATCAACTGATTCCCTGCTCTCTTCGTAACTGTGTAACCCTTCTTAACCCTCTTTAACTCATTGTCATCTAAATAGACATCAAGATATTCTTTCTTCCTTAGCCGTCCCATTTTATCCTTTCTGAAATATCCCTGCTATCTTTTCTATAAGTGTAGGTCTATTGACAATAAAACTCTGCCTGAGCGAAACATTCATAATTGTTCCGAGCCTTCTCCAACTCTTTGCATTGACTCCTCTATAGAGAATCCTGACCCTGCTATTCTTTCTGAAGCGAATTTCCTCTATCTTCAGGTCAATCTGAGAAGCTACTCCCCTTGTCTTCTTTTGCAACCTATACTTCCTACTTCTCTTCTTATGAGTCTTCATACAATCTCCTTCTCGAATCTAATATCAGCTCCATTGACATAAGATAGGCTTGCAAATATTCTCCATCTCTTCGGCTTCTCTTGCCTGATAGAAATATATATCCTGTCCTTGCCCTTCTTACCTGCCTTTTGTTCTATAGCGAAGATGTCTATTCCTTTGAAAGATGCTATCTTCTTAGCATTACCATACTGCACTATCTTTTCAGCTCCTGTTGCTCTCTTCATTTGACTCCTCCTTTCATTTTTTTAATTCCTCTTCCTGATAAGTCATTCCGCATAGAGTGCATATAAAACCTTGACCTGATTCTTTTCTACCTTCGCTTAGATTCGTTATGTCCCTATAATAAAAGGTAAGCTTCTTCGAATAACATCTGAGGCGATGCACAAGATAATAAAATAAAGGAAATAGTTTATCTGACAATCTCAACTTCAACTGTGATAAGTCCCTCATCTAATTCAGCTATCCTGCTGAATGCTTCTTTGGTCAGGTCTACAATTCTTCCGAGCTTTTTATTAGCTCCTAAATCATTAACCCTAACCTCAACTGATTTGCCATTGGCTTGATTTGTAACTTCAAGAATTGATTCAAAAGGAAATTGATATGATGCACAAGTCAAGGCAGTAGGCGAGAACACCTCACTCGTGGCAGTTTTGGTATCTAACTTCTCGCCACCGCCATACCAAGAAGCGACTCCTATATAAAGGATTCGCTCCTCCTGTTTATTTAATTTGGTATTGCATTGATAGAAAGCCAAGGAAATAGAAACAGCAATCCAAAACAAAATCAAGATGATAAGATATTTCCTATCGTCCATTTATTTCTTACGCTTATCTAAATAGATTAGATTTTCTAAACTTCCACCTTTGAATAATCTCAAAGGAGAAAAATTCTTAGCTGTTTTTCTTTTGTAGTGAATATGTAATGTGGAATCTCTTTGGATGATTCGAACAATGATTTGACCGCCACTTGAATCATTTACTGAAATGATGGTCGGCTGATACGTGCGAGATTTCTTTCTTATCGGAGATAAGTGTTTCATTCATCCTCCTTCTTTCTCGTTGCAGAGTGCAACCTTATTTTATGTTGTCTTATATATGAACAACCTTGTCACTAAGTATACACTATCTCATCTGATTTTGTCAAGTTTTTTTTAGTTATGTCTTTCATCTTCCAATCGATAGAAGATTTGTCTTTCGAATCAGGATGATTCTTATGCCACTCTGTCCAAGAGCGAAGTGCCTGCTCCAAAGTAGTGATTATAAACCTTCGGACTCCTGCCTCTCCGCTCTTAATTGAAATATCTATTCTGATTTTAGATTCCATTTCACCTCTCTCCCTTGGCTAATCGTATATTACATTCCCAAGAATTAAAACTCTTATACTCCCTTGCTTCTGACATCGGACTTGCACAAACTGTAAACTTTGCTTTACCGCTAACAAGATTCTCTGAAGAACCTTCAAAGCCTCCATTCAATTCTTTCTCATACTCCTTACCTGCTTCTATGGCTTTTCGGCTATGAGTATCAATTCTCTTAACTAAATCGAATCGAGATTTCCTCTTAGACCCTTGCCACTCTGTAACAATCAGATAATATTCGGTCATTCATTCCTCCTTCTCTTTTAATATCGATACATCTCAAATGCTTCTTTATCGCACTCTACAAGCTTCTTGATATGTCTTTCTCCAATCACCTTGTCTCCCTGATGCTCTATCCACTCGTAAGACTTCTCTGCGAAGTGACAATAGATAGTCCAATCGTGGATGCCTCCCCTGACAGCTACCCATCTAAGCATCTGTCCTGAATTCATCATATTGATTCCTTCAGGCGAGTCAACTATCTCTCCTTTCGCAAAGATGGTCTGAGGCGGTAAAGCCTTCAACTTCTCTAATGTTAGCATAAAATACCCCTTTCTTGAGCCTTAAACGGCTCGTAGAGCCTACTTCTCAGAGACCCCTATAGTCAGATACCCCTGCTTTTAGCTGTGATAAAAACCTATTAAACTTAGCCACCGTTGCTTCTTTGGTAGGCTCTCCCCTAAGATGTTCTAACTTGAAAATCTCTCTTCCATAATTTTTATAATGTTTTCTTATTCGACTTAATGCCTTATCTGTAAGCATCCAACTCACAACTTTCTGTTTCTCAGGCTTAATAGAGAATTCAAAATTCTGATTTCTTAATGGAATCAAATCTTCTTCCTTTACAACATCCCCATACTGTTCCATCATTTTCCTTTCTTGGCTTCGATTGCATTATCTCCGTGCCTCTTCTTCCTTGCGACATATTGCTTCCCTAATTGAACACACTTTCTCGGTATCGCTATTCCGTATTCCCTAAACTTCTCATTGGCAAACTTCTCCGCTTGAGCTTCTCTAATATAGCTCCTCTGCTTCTTATGGTCTAAGACTACGTGTCCTATTTCGTGGAAGAATCCGTGCAAAGTAGAACGAGTCGCTACCTCACTATCAAAATGGATAACAGGCTCATCCCAATTCACAAAGCCTCTCTTATGTCCTTCGTCTCCACAGAGACCTCTGCACCAAGAGATTTTGTATCTCTTCAATTCAAACTCGGCTATTTCTCTATATGTCATATCACACCCCTTAATAGGGTAGGCGTTTCCACCTACCCCATCTCCGAGACTTATTTCTTGTTTACCTTTATCTCAGCAACTTCGAGGATTCCATCAAGAGCTTTCCTCTTTAATGAAGCTCCACTTCCAAACCAAATATTCTTTAGCCTGTTAGTAGCGTCTTCTTTAACGCCTCTAATTGTCCTGTGATGGTCAACATATTCAGTCACCGCATTATAAGCAGTCCAAGCGGAATGCTTAATATCGGCTTTGTCATTTCCCTTACCGCTCTCGAACAACGCAAGCAAATCATTTCTCTGATTCAAGAGAATCTTTTGCTCTTTGTCTTCAACAGCTTGTCCAAACAATAGCTGATTGTAATAAGCTTCGACCTGAGCTGTATTCAATTTTACATCAGCAAGCTGATTCGCAATTCTCTCAAACTGAGCATACACGTTAATCGAGATTCCAAGAACCTTACGTGCATCATCAATCTTC